>Ga0307517_10000066_pt1 | contig 141370 bp, 121 predicted proteins | sample 23_EM_MG_FD_194515 | JGI IMG/M metagenome (GOLD analysis project Ga0307517, IMG submission 194515) | Populus trichocarpa ectomycorrhiza microbial communities from riparian zone in the Pacific Northwest, United States - 23_EM | ecosystem: Host-associated > Plants > Roots > Unclassified... | reverse complement strand
CGCACAACAGCGCCGTCCGCAGCATCGGCTGGAACGTACGCAGCCGCGCCGCGCGCGCATAATGCCCCTCGCGCGACAACACATTGACCTGACGATCCATCAGCGCGTTGCTGACCTCCCAGATCGCGGCAGCGGCAAGCGCCGCGATACCGATCGTCACCACCGCCGACAGCAACCGGCTGCCGATCTGGCCGCCATAGAACCAGACGATGGCATCCACGCCCCATACTTCCAGCAGGGCCACGAAGCCCATGAAGGCGATGACCGAAGCCACTATCTTGCGCAGCAGCGGCAGATAGCGATTGGCGCGGGTCTCCAGACCCGGGAAGCGCTGCAGGATCTCGGGGCGGATGCGGAAGCCGCGATCGATCAGGCTCAGCACCGCGATGATCGCAAGCCGCGCAATCAGGATGACGGCAACGGTGCCGACAAAATACTGCAGCAGCAGCGAATAGCCGTTGCGGATATTCAGCGCCCACACCGTCCAAAGCGCGAGATCGAGCGCGATCGCAAGATAGTGCCACAGACCGGCAAGGCGGTTGCGCATCTGGGCAGCCGCGCCGACGCGTCCAGCCGGCGCCCGAATGGCGTCAGCGACCGGCTGGCGGCATTGCAGGATGATGACCACGATGAACAGATGGACGATCAGCATCACCAGACGCAGCAACGCGGCATAGCCGCCGCGATGCAGCCCCAGCAGCAGCGCCACATTCGCAAAGGCGATGCCGGAGACGCCGACGGCGACGATGCGCCGGACCCAGATCTCGATATAGGCCGCAGTCTCGGCGCGAACCCGAAATAGGCCGAACGGTCCCGCCAACGACCGCGCGGCGCAGATCAGCCCGCGCGACAACGCATAGGCATTGACGACAGCGAGGATCACCAGCCGCGCCGTCGGCAGATCGCCGATGTCAGTGCCCAGCAGCATCGTGGCGACACCGACAAAGACGAACACCGGCAGCAATTCCAGCGCGAGACGTCCCAACACGAACGGCAACCTGACAAGCGACTGCCAGGCGCGCGCCAGGCTGAGACGCCGCTTATGCAATGCGGGCTCCACGGCGACGTCAGCCGCGGAAGATGGCGGATCGGCCAGCGTCTGCGCCGGCGCGCGCGCCGCTTGCGGCAGGCGCGCTTCGAGCAGCGCCACCGGCCGCTTGATCAGGCGGAACACCAGCCATTCGGCGGCGAAGGCGCAACCGAACACCAACGCCAGCTTCCACGTGATGTCGAACAGTTGGTTATAGGCGGCGGGATCGTTGGCGGTTCGCACGATCCAGTAATAGAACGCCGGAAAATGCGTCAACGACCGGGCCATGGCGGCGACCTCGTGCGAGATCTCGCCGACCTGTTCGGACACCGTCAGCAGCAATTGCGCGCCAAGGCTATCCGCGGTGAGCGGAATCGCGGGCTTTGCTTCGGGTGCGGGTGCGGCGGCCTGTGGCGATGGCGAAGCGCCGGCAATCGCGCGCAGCGTATCGATCATCTGCGCGCGCTTCTTGTCGTCCTGCAACGTATCGAGCGCCCGCCTGGCCTGATCAGGCGTCAGCGCATTGGCGTTGCTCGCCGCCGGAGCAGCGGCGTCCGGCGCGCCCTTGGTTTGGGCCAGCGCCGGACTGGCCAATAACGCGCAAACAAGCAGGAGCGAAGACAGAAATTTGTGCGACATCGAGGCCCCTCTTGAAATGCGCACGACGGCAAAACCGGAATCGGTATTTGCCGCCGCGCAAGCGTCATGTCGGAGTGCCCCTTTTCGCCGTTATCATGTGTCGGAAGTTTGCCACGGAGACGACTTTCTCTTGGCATTTCTCTCCGCATTTTCTTTGGCATTTTCTTTGGCATTTTCTTTGGCATTTGCCGCACCACAAACAGTGGCGGCGATCAATCGCGAAATGGCGAATTTGCCACGTGAGAGATACGACACGCGGGAACCCGGTTCCCGCCTACGTCCGGATGGTGAAGAACAAATAAAGCAGAACCGGCAGGGACAGCGAGGTCCACGACAGGCCGTCCCACCAGCCATCGCCGACAAGGGCTCATCGGACCATTTTGCGCGCGGACCTGCCCACTCTCATGGCGCCGATGCCCAAAATCTGGCCTTGCCGCGCCAAATCGACCGATGTCATAGTTATGACATGAGTACAGTAAAGCGACAAAGCTCCGAACTGCGCGACGAGTACGCCGCACTGACGCGCGGGCGTATCGTTGCCGCCTTTGTCGAGTCGCTCGCGGACGGAACCGCCGACGATGTCGCCATGGCGGATGTCGCCAAGCGCGCCAAGGTCGCGGAACGCACCATCTATCGGCACTTCAAGACCCGTGCGGAGCTTCTCGCCGCCGCCGGCGAATGGATCGAGGACAATGTCTTCGGCTACGTACCGTTCACCTCGCCGGACGAACTGCCCGGCATCTTTCGCAGGCTGTGCAGGAGCTTCGATCGGCATCCGCATCTCGCGCGCGCCATCGCGCTGACCCGGGCCGGCCGCACCATGCGGGCCGACTTCCGGCGGCGTCTGATCGAACAGCATCGCAAGGCGATGGCCCCTCTGACGCGGCACCTGAAGCCGAAGGAGGTCCGCCAGGCCGAGGCGCTCGCGACCTATCTCAACAACGTGCTGGCCTGGAGCGCACTGCGGGAAGATTTCGGCATGTCCAGCGCCGAGATCGCCGATGCGATCGAGTGGGCGCTGAGCACGCTGCTGAAGGACGTCCGCCGGCGGGACGCGGCCGCCGCAAAATTGTCTTCCGACAATGGCGGCCGATCAAAGCGGAAACGGACGGCGAAGACATCGGCGTAGGAGCAGGACGGCGTAGGAGCAGGACAAAGTCATGGCATCCCTGAACGCGACCCCGGACGATCTGCTGATCAATGCACGCGACGAGATTCGCATCCGCCAGGATCTGGTGCTGACGGCGCTTGGCCGCCGTCCGGCCGACCGCGCCTTGCGCGTCGGGCGCCTGCTCGACGTGCACAGCCGCAGTTGGAGCGAAGACCAGGAGATCGTCTTCAAGGGCCGCCGCATCGCCTGGGTGGGTCCGGCGGGCAGCTATCCGGGCGAGGTCCGCGAACGCGCGCACCGGCCGAACCTTTCAGCGGTTCCGGGCTTCGGCGAGGTGCACAAGCACATCGAGAGCTCGCACCTGACGCCGGAATGGGAGGCCGCATTGGTGCTGCCGCGCGGCAATACCTGGACCTGCGAAGCCAGCCACGAATTTTCCAACGTCAACGGCGAACGCAATCTCGAATTCTGGTTCGAGGCGCGCCGGCGCGGCTCGCCGCTGAAGATCTTTCCCCAGCCCGGATCGGCGGTGCCGCCCACCGCCTATGAGTGGGGCGGCGGCTGGTACGGCGGCAAGGAGCAGGCACAATTCATGGGCGAGAGCCTGATGGTGACCGGGCTCGATGAAGTGATGGACTGGCCGGCGGTGTGGAATCCGGACAATCCGTCCTACGCGCGGATCTGGGGCATGATCGAGGCGACGTTCGCGGCGCGCGGCGTCGTCGAAGGGCATGCCGCGGGCTTGCGGGACCTGCCCTCCATCAACGCTTTTGCCGCGGCCGGGCTCGCCTCCGACCATGAAGTGCAGACGCCGGAAGAAACCTGGGACAAGCTGACGCGCGGCCTGTTCATCGAATTGCGCGTCTACGCCATGCCCGAGATCGTCGCATGGCTGCTCGCGAAGGGCCTGCAGGATTGGTCGCAGATCGCATTCACGACGGACGACCGCAGCGCCAGCCACACGCTCGAAACCGGCGCCAGCGATCACAATGCGCGTGTCGCCATCGAGGCAGGCCTCGCGCCGGAGATCGCGATCCAGTGCCTCACCATCAATCCGGCGCGCCACATGCGCCTCACTCCCTATGTCGGCAGCCTGTCGCCCGGACGTTTCGGCGACGTCGTGCTGCTGTCCGATGTCGGCAAGCTCGATATCGCCGAGGTATGGGCCGACGGCGCCCAGGTGTCGGACGGCGGACGCTACATCGGCCCGGTTCCGGAGATCAGTTGGCCGGAATGGGCGACCCGGACGGTCAATATCAACCGCACGATCCAGCCGCAGGATTTCGAGCTCGCCGCCGTGGCCGGCCGCCCCTCCATGAAGGCTGCCGTGATCCGGCCGTTCCACTGGCATCCCGATTTCTACACCCTCGATCTGCCGGTGCGCGACGGCGCCGTACAACGCGACGCGGAGCAGGCCGTCACCAAATTCGCGATCGTCGACCGCTTCTCCGGCGATGGCCGGGTCTCGAAAATGTTCTGGCGCGGTTGCGGTCCGCGCACGCCGGACACGGCGCTCGCCTGCTCGGTTGCGCACGACAAGCATAACATCTGGGTGGTCGGCTCCTCGGACGAAGCGATGGCCAAGGCGGTCAACGCGTTGGTCGAACTGCAGGGCGGCTGGGCGCTGGTGCGCGAAGGCGAACTCGCCGCCACTGTCCGCTTCGAGGTCGGCGGCTTGATGAGTTGCCGTCCCGCCGAAGCACTCGATGCCGACATGCAGGCGCTCTACGCCGAGGGCCGCAAGGTGGACTGGATGTTCGAGCCGACCTACCGGCCGCGCTGGTATCCGGGATTTCCGGAGCGACTGATGTTCGCAACGCTGACCTGCGCACCGTGGAGTTGGGTGCTGGTCGCGCCATGCGAGCAGGCGCCGCTTGGTTTCATCAACGTGCAGACGGGTCAGGCGCACCCGGTGGTCTGGTGACGGCAACGATCGGAGGGATACGATGAACGAGACGACGACGCCCCAACTGGCCTCCGGTTCGACCGCGCCAGGTTCTGCCACGCCAAGTTCAGCTATACCAAATCCTGCCACTTCATCGGGTCGCGCTGCGGCGAGCCCGATCGACGGTTTCTTCCGCCTGACCGAACGTGGCACCAGCGTCGGGCGCGAGGTGATCGCCGGCGCGACTACCTTCGCGGCGATGGCCTATATCATTGCGGTGAACCCGGCGATCATGTCGGGTGCAGGAATGGATCGTGCCGATCTCGTCAGCGCGACGGCACTCGCGGCGATCTTCGGCTGCGTCATGATGGGATTGACCGCCAATCTGCCGCTCGCGGTGGCGCCGGCGATGGGCTCCAACGTCATCTTCACCTATGTGATCGTGAAACAGATGGGCATGCCCTGGCAGGGGGCGCTGGCCATGGTCGCGTTCACCGGCGTGCTGTTTCTGATCCTCAGCCTCTCCAAGCTGCGCGAGCGCGTCGCCAAGGACGTTCCGGAGGCGCTGAAGATCGGCATTCAGGCCGCGGTCGGCACGTTGATCGTGTTCATTGCGCTACGCGGCGCCGGGTTCGTGGTGCAAAGCCCGGCGACTTTTATCACCATGGGGTCGCTGCGCAGCCCGGCGGTGTTGCTGACGCTGGCCGGCCTGCTGCTTACCCCGGTGCTGGTGGCACGGCGCGTTCCCGGCGCGCTCATCCTGTCGATCGCTGCGCTGACGTTGATCGGTCTCTTCGTTCCCGGCGCCAACGGCAAGATGGTGACCTCCGTGCCCTCGGCCATCCTGTCCTGGCCGCGATGGCCGACCAGCACCTTCATGGCGATGGATGTCGGCTACCTCTTCACCCATTTCCTGGTGGCGTTGCCGCTGTTGTTCTATTTCCTGTGCGCCGAATTCTTCTCGACCCTCGGCACGCTGATCGGCGTGACGGGCGCCGCCAATTTGCGCCGGCCCGATGGGTCAATCCCCAATGCCACCGCCGCCTTCGCCACCGACGCGACGGCCACGATCGTGGGGCCGCTGCTCGGCACCTCGGTGGTCACCGCCTACATCGAATCCATCACCGGCGTGCAGGCCGGCGGGCGCACCGGCCTGACGTCGCTGACGGTCGCCGCCTTCTTCTGCCTGGCGCTATTCTTCTGGCCGGTCTTCGTGATCATTCCGCCGCAGGCGACCGCGCCGGCGCTGGTGCTGGTCGGCATCCTGATGATGCAGGGCCTCGCGCGCATCGACATGATGGAGCTCGGCAATGCGGCGCCGATCGTGCTGACGCTGCTGGTGACGGTGTTGACCAACAATTTGATCAACGGAATGGCGCTGGGGACGCTGAGCTATCTCGCGTTGGAAGTCACCATGGGCCGCCGGTCGCAGATTCCCGCAATGGTCTGGGGCCTCGGCGTGGTGTTCATTCTCTATGGGATCGTGACGGCGCAGATCATGTAAGGGAATGTGAAGACTGCGCCGGCGACCTTGCCATTCTCAGAGAAAATAGGCTTCAAACCCAGGATGTTGCCTACCTGGGTTTGACCCTAATCAAGCTCAGCAGCGTTGCGGTCGCGATCATCGCCAGAATGCCTGCGAGACTGAGCATGATCTGCATCGCAAACCCATCCGAGATGTCGAGCAGCGCTATGTGGCTGGCGAGCGCGAGCAGAACACCGAGACAATAGATTGCCAGCGAGTTCTCGCCACAGCGGATCGCACCGCGCATCACTGGCGTCGTCAGCCCTCGCCAATTGCGCGGTATGACCCATGTCGCCAAGATCGCAAGGGCAAAAAAATGCAGCAATCGCAAAGGAGCGAGATTCGATTTGTCCGCCTGGTAAAGCAGCTTCGCCAGCGTTTGCGGGATCAGCGCTTCCGGCGGCTTGACGCTCCAACTCAATGTGACGATCAGGCTAAGAACCAGATAGAGAACGGCAAGTACAAGCAGCGTGCGCGAGGTCAGCCACGGCCAAAATCTCCTGCCTTCCATGACACACCACGCGCCAAGCACGACCAGCAACTGCCAAGCCAGCGGATTGAAGAACCAGAAATTGTTCGGCCATGCCGGGACGGTCCAGCCGAAGACCTGCACCAGCGCATACAGCAACAGCGAGGCGCCGAGCGCCAGGTTCGGCATTCGCAGCAGCAGCCACAAGAGGGGCGCGAACAAAAGGTGATAAATCACGAAGAGCGGCAAGACGTCGGTGTTGACGGGACGGTATTGCAGGATCGCGGCATGCGCGAACGCCGCACCCGGATGTTCCAGCAGAATGCGCGTATTGCTCTCGTCGGCAATCCGGCCGCCGCCTGCGAGGTAAACCATGATGGCGCAAGCGAGCGTGAGCAGCAGAAATGCGGCGTATATGTCCCAGCTTCGCCACAGCGTACGGCTGATCACGCCGTTCCAGCCGGCCCGCGAACGTGCCTGGCCGTAGGCCAGCGCGCAGGTCACACCCGAGACGAACATGAACACTTCCGCACTATCGCTGAAGCCGTAATTCCGCAGCGTCAGCCAGCTTCCGATGTTGTTGGGGACATGATCCAGAAAGATGCACCACAGCGCGATGCCGCGGCAAGCATCGATGCGCAGGTCCCGGCTGGGCCCTTTCGGCTCTGACAGCGTGCCTGCCGATGGCTTCGCAGGTGTCGTGAGCAACTCGGGTTCAAGCTGCAGATGCCGACCGCGCAACACCTTGGCATTGCGTTCGATCTCCGCCAGCGGCGGCCCGATGTCAGTGTTCGGCGCGGCCCTGCCGCGAAGCTTTTCAAGGTCGACCGGCGCGTCACCAGGGGGACACCATCGCATCGGCTCCCGGGCATCGGAAAGATCGACCGAACTGATTGCTACCATCTCGACGGAACTGCCGGGAGGCGGCGCAGGCACCATCATCATGGTGGTGACGGGCCGGAAGGACTGAAATGGCAAGCCTTCCAGCGACTCTTCGTCGGTAATAATAACTTCATACGAACCCGCCGGTAACAGCCGCTCTGCGCTCGCGATCCGGAATGGGTGCTTGAACACGATCGTTTCGCGTCGCGATCGGGTTATCGTCATAATCATTCTCACACGTTGGCGACGAGGCGCCGCCGCAGCGGATAGCAGCCGGCATATAGCGCGGGCGCTGAATGCTCGTTGACGAGGCTATCCAGCACGTCGGGCGAAATTGTTTCCCTTGCAAACTGCAACCGGAAAGGCCGCCTCAAAACCCTGCGCGTCCGGGTTAATAATTATCGAATATTCGTTGCCGTTCCGGCAGCCAATGACCCACCTATCGAACCCGGATTCGGTGCCGCCTTGATACCTGGTCCGAACAACAGCACTGCAAGCCAGCCTTTTGCTTTTCAGGACGGAGTTCCAGAAAGCGAGATGCTTTTCCCGATCCAGTGCAAGTATGCTGGTCGTCATTCGGTTGGCGGTGTGGGCCGTTTTGAAAGGCTCGGGAGCTGGGGCCTCGGAAGGCACGGCTGTTGATGTCGTGGCATCCGCCTTTCCAAAAAGCAGATCGGCATCCGGACCAAGACCGGCAGCCAGCCACAGGACGGCGAAGCTCGCAGCAGCCACCGAGAAAAAGATAGGCGAATGCTTCATCATGTCGTTTCCTCCCGGAGACGAGACATGGGCGACCATCGCGGCGTCGCGAGGTCGCAGAAATTGACAGCGAAATGCGGCCTTCACCAGCGATGAAGATCGCTGCAAGCGCCTGCCTACCAATCCCGAAATTTCGATGAGTAGCTAACGATGGTGTCGCATCATCGAGAGCGGGTTCAAGCACCGGCGCTGAGATGTCGTCGAAAAGACGCTAGGTAGGGCTGACTGATACCTTTTGGAACCGTGTCAGCTCGGCTCGAACCCTTGCGTGGTATCCATTAGCAATTGCACGCGACCTGATCGATCGGCGCACCATGATCCTATAGAGGGCAAACACAACTCACGAATTATGAACGCGTGGAGGTTTCACAAATCGCTGGGGACAGCGGCGCGCGAGCAAGCCAATCGCATGTCGAAAAAGACATCTGGGAGCGATCGAAGCTATTCCGAAAGGGATTGCGGCTCGCTTAATTAGATTTCGCAGCCGACTGAATTCAAAGCCTTACGCAACCCACCAAACGCGCTTAGCCGACAGAGCACGTTGTCGCCGGCGGCCTTTGAACGCTCGGGAATGGCAGCTCGCTTGATATCGGCGGTCTTTGGTTTCGGCTTGGGAAGGGCAGCGGCAGGGGCCTTCCTCGATTTGGGATCGTGCCGAGCGCGGTTGATAATTTTCGAGGCCTGCGAAGACCCGATCGTGGTGGCTTCCGAAGCAGCAGTGCGTCCGTTGACGAGAGCAGGCTGCGCTGGCGTCTCGCTTTTCGCATCGGCGATTTCAAGTCGATCAGCCTTCGCCAACGCACCAGGTGAACCGGAAAGGCCCACGGTTGTCTCGGCAAGGGGCTGGACCACCGCTGCTGCAGTACGCGGTGGGGTTCGAAGTTCCATTGCCGCTAATACGCCTACACCCAATGGGATGAGGAGGCCCACCAACACCATTCTCAACATGATGCTCCTCCGGCCAGGATAGCGCCGGTACAAATTCTCCGATCTAATGAGGCAACTTGGCGGCGATCCGCGTAACAACCTGCCCCAGACACAGGGTGTTTGCCGAAAGGGTTAACCGCCCGCCGATGTCGCCATCTGACCCGGATAATTGCGAGCCGAAGTACGATCGCCCACGCGCCCTAAACCAACGGATAGCCGGCTCCATCCCAATTGCGTAGTGGAACCCTACCTCGGCACGGCCGAACCATACCTGCGTGCAATGGCGTCAGCCGCCGTCCAGCGCTACCAATCGATCCAGCAAGACGGAATGCAAAGCAACGGAACCGGACCCGCGAGCCGGCAGTTGCAAGGCAAGGTCGGCGGCGTAATGCCCGCCGGCCTTTTTCTTTTGATCGTCGCGTGCTCAGGCGGAGATAAATCCGACGCGGGCGCTGGCAAATTCCGCGATCACTCGCCTTCGGCGAAGCCGGCCCGGACGACTTCCTCGCGCTTTCGCCGCAGGTGCGTGCGCAGGATATGGGCAAGCCCGCCGGCATCGCGCCGCTGCAGCGCATTCAAGATTCCTTCATGCTCCTGGATCGCAAGCGCCCAATGCTCTGTAGACATCGGCGTGATGAACCGGGCACGTCGTATCCGCGCGGCGATCGACTCATAGAAGCCGGCGAGCACGGCGTTATCGGCGGCGCGAACAATCGCCTCGTGGATCAAGCGGTTGCAGCGATAATACGACAAGAGATCGCGCGCGCGATAATGCTCGACCATGTTCGCCTGCAGATCGGCGATTTCGCGCAGTTGCTCATCGGAAATGCGCGGGCACGCCAGTTCGCCCGCCGCAGCCTCCAGCGCCTCGCAGACTTCAAACAGTTCCTTGACGTCCTTTTGCGTGAGCTTGGCGGCGCGCGATCCACGATTGGGCAGCAACACCACAAGCCCTTCGGCCGCGAGCACCTTGAGCGCCTCGCGCAACGGGGTCCGCGATATCGCAAAGGACGCGCACAGTTCGCGTTCGGGAATGCGCGAGCCCGGCGGGATTTCACCCTCCGTCAAGACGTGCCTGAGGCGGGAAACCACCTCGTCATGCATCATATCGAGGTCTCCTTGGGGGACTCGGCGGAACCATTTTGAATGCAAAAATGATCATATCCAAGCGATTTCACACAGAATCTTGTTGCATAAGCTAGTTTTTGCATTCAAAAATACCTTCCGGGGCCGGGCCGAGGTGCCATCCTGAGGGGTTTGTCAACAAAATGAATGAAAACGCCACCCCCGACGCAGAACTGCTTTACGAGGTCCGCGAAGGCGTCGGCCGGATCATCTTCAACCGGCCGCAGGCGAGAAACTCGCTGACTTTCGGCATGTATGAGCGGCTGGCCGCGATTTGCGAGGCTGCAGCCGGCGACCGTACCCTCAAGGTGCTGATCCTGACCGGCGCGGGCGACAAGGCCTTCGCGGCTGGCACCGACATCAACCAGTTTCGCGCGTTCAACACCCCGCAGGATGCCATCGACTACGAGGCCCGGATCGATCGCGTGCTGACCACACTCGAACAATGCCGGGTGCCGACCATTGCGGCGATCAGCGGCGCTTGCACCGGCGGCGGCGCCGCGATCGCCGCATGCTGCGACCTTCGCATCGGCACCGGAAGCGCGAAATTCGGATTTCCGATCGCGCGCACGCTCGGCAACTGCCTGTCGGGATCCAGTATCGGCCGGCTCTCGGCCTTGATCGGGGCAACGCGGCTCAAGGAAATCATCTTTACCGCGCGCCTGATCGAAGCCCAGGAAGCCGCCGGCATCGGATTGCTGAACGAAGTCGTGGAGGATTTCGCCGCCCTCGAACGGCGGGCCGATGAACTGGCGCGGCTTGTCGCTGGCCATGCGCCCTTGACGCTGCGTGCGACCAAGCAAGCGCTGCTTCGCGCGCAGCCGAAGCCGGGCGAAGACGAGGACCTGATCCTGATGTGTTACCAAAGCCGGGACTTCCGCGAAGGCATGGATGCCTTCCTGAACAAACGCCAGCCGCAATGGACTGGCGACTGATCGCAACAAGAACAACAAGCAAGAACAACAAGATCGCGGGAGAAACAATGGGCCCCCTGAGTGGATTGAAGGTTGTCGACCTGACGCACGTCATGGCCGGCCCGACCTGCACGCTGATGCTCGCCGACATGGGCGCCGAGGTCATCAAGATCGAGAAGATTCCGGCCGGCGACGATACCCGCTACATGGTGCCTCCCAAGATCGGCGACGTGGCGGCCTCATTCCTGATGATGAACCGCAACAAGCAGGGCATTGCGCTGAATCTGAAAACACCGGGCGGCGCCAAGGTGTTGCGACGCCTGATCGAGAAGGCCGATGTACTGGTTGAAAATTTCGGCCCCGGCGTGATGGACAAGCTCGGTTTCGGTTACGCCGACATCAGCAAGGCGCACCCTGCCCTGATCTACTGCTCGCTGTCAGGCTTTGGCCGCACCGGCCCCTACAAGCATCGCCGCGGCTTCGATCTGGTGGCGCAGGCGATGAGCGGCATCATGAGTTTCACCGGGGAGCGACCCGACGGACCACCGGTCAAATGCGGCGCGCCGCTGTCCGACATCACGGCTGGAATTATCGCGGCCATGGGCATTCTCGCCGCCTATGCCCACCGTCTCAAGACCGGTCAGGGTCAATGGGTCGAAACCTCCCTGTTCGAAGCCGCGCTGGTCCAGACCTATTGGCAGGCCGCCATCGCGCTGGCCACCGACGTGGCGCCGAAGGCGATGGGCTCGGCCCATCCGCTCAATGCGCCCTACCAGGCGTTCGAAACATCGGACAAGTGGATCGTGGTCGGCGGCGCCAATCAAAAACACTGGATGCGCACGCTCGAAGTGCTTGGCGCGACCGAACTGGCGCGCGATCCGCGGTTTGCGACCGGCGCCGACCGAATGGGACATTTGAAGGAACTGGAAGCCGTGCTCACCGCGCGCTTCAAGACCCAACCCGCCGAACACTGGCTGGCGGCGCTCGAGGAGGCCGGCGTACCCTGCGGGCCCGTCAACGACATGCTGCAAGCCCTCGCCGACCCGCAGACGATCGCGCGCGAGATGGTGGTCGAGGTCGAGCATTCCACGCTCGGCCGCGTGAAGACGATTGGGTTGCCGATCAAGTTCTCGCAGACGCCCGGCAAGGTGCGGTCGGGCGCCCCGCTCTACGGCGAGCACACCAGTGCCATCCTGGATGCTTACGGGTTTAGCGCCGACGAAATTACGGCGCTCCACAAAGAGGGCGCCATTGCCGCGGCAGAGTTTGCGAAAGACGAAGTGGGCTGACGCAAGAGCCGGGAAACGCCAAAAACAAGAAAACAAAATCAAGACAAATGGGAGGATTAAATGTCTCAGAAGCCGAAATTCGCTGCGATCGCCTTCGGTCTCTCGATTGGCCTGACGGGAGTGGCCAATGCCGCGTGGCAACCAGCCAAGCCGCTCGAATTCATTGCAACGGCGGGCCCGGGTGGCGGCACGGATAATTTTGCCCGCGCGGTCCAGAACATCATCACCAAATACAAGCTGGTCGAGCAGCCGATCGTCGTCGTCAACAAGGCCGGCGGCAGCGGCGCCGAAGGCTTTACCTACACCAAGGCCATGGCGGGCGATCCCTACAAGATCGTGTTCGGCACTTCGAATGCCTGGACTCAGCCGATGGTCTCCAAGGTCGCCTATAATTACACCGACCTCACGCCGATTGCCGCGATGGTGCAGGACGAGTTCCTGCTCTGGGTCAAGCAGGATGCGCCCTACCAGAACGTGCAGGATTTTCTCAAAGCCGTCGCCGCGAAGCCGCCGGGCGATTTCAAGATGGGGGGCGCGCAGTCCAAGGACACCGATGAAACCCTCACCCGCATGATCGACAAGACGGCCAAGGTGAAATTCGTCTACATCCCCTTCAAGAGCGGCGCCGAGGCCGCGGTGCAACTCGCCGGCGGCCATATCGACGCCCACGTCAACAATCCCAGCGAAAGCATCGGACAGTGGAAAGGCAGCACCCAGCGCCCGCTATGCGCCTTCACCCCGCAACGCCTGCCTGACGGACCCAAGGTCACGGCCACGCAGAACTGGCACGACATCCCGACCTGCGTCGAAGCCGGCCTTGCCATTCCGCAATTCCAGCAGCCGCGCACGGTCTGGCTGCCGGGAAAGGTAACCGCCGATCAGGCCGCCTTCTATGTCGACCTGATGAAGAAGGTGCAGGCGACGCCGGAATGGAAGGAATATATCGAGCGGACGTCGCAAACCGACACCTTCCTGACCGGTGACGCCTTCAGCAAGTTCATCAAGGAAGACATCGAACGCACCCGCAAGGTTGCCGCCGATGAAGGTTGGCTGATCGCCAACTAGGGCTGGGATCATGGTCTCTGGACGCAGCCTGGAATCGGCAACCGCGCTCATCACCGGAGCGTTCGGCGCAGCCGTTGTCGTCTCCAGCCTCGACAACGGCATCGGCTGGTCCGCGGCCGGCGTCGAGTCCGGCACCTTTCCGTTCATCGTCGGACTCGTCATCCTGGCCGGCAGTGTGTTCAATCTCATGCAGGGATGGCTGCACGCACGGCCCGTCATTCTCGGGCCAAGCGAACTCAGGCGGCTCGGAATATTGTTCGTTCCGGCCGCGGCTTTTGTCGGAGTCATTCCGCTGATCGGGATGGTTCCGGCCGCAGCCTTCTATGTGTTCGGCGCGTTGGCCTGGCACAAGCGCGGATCGCTGTTCGTGGCGGCCCTCGCCGCGATCGGCGCGGCGCTGGCGCTCTATCTGATATTCGAGCTGACGTTCCAGATCTCGTTGCCGCGCGGCGCGCTCGGCACCTTCTTCGGCTTCTAAGGGGGCGCTTCGTTGGAAAATCTCGAAGCTCTCATGCACGGCTTTGGCATCGCGCTCTCAGGCAATCATATTTTCCTGATGGTGATCGGCGTGCTGCTCGGCATTCTCGTCGGCGTGTTGCCCGGCCTCGGGGCACCCAACGGCGTGTCGCTGCTGCTGCCGCTCACCTTCGGGATGCAGCCGGTATCGGCCATCATCCTGCTCTCGTCGATGTATTGGGGCGCCTTGTTCGGCGGCTCGGTCACCTCCATCCTCTTCAATATTCCAGGCGAGCCTTCCTCGGTCGCGACCACGTTTGACGGCTATCCGATGGCGCGCGACGGCAGGCCGACCACGGCGCTGGCAACGGCTTTCGGCTCGGCCGCCTTTGGCGCGCTTGCCGGCGTCGTTCTCATTACGCTCTCGGCGTCCTGGGTCGCGCAAGTGGCGCTGGCCTTTGGGCCACCCGAATATTTCGCGGTGTATTTTCTGGCGTTCGCGAGCTTCGTCGGCATGGGCGGCTCACCGCCGATCAAGACACTGGTATCGCTCGCGATCGGCTTTGCCCTGGCCGCCGTCGGGATCGACACGGTCTCGGGCAGCGTGCGGCTCACCATGGGCATCGACGAGATGGTGAAGGGCGTCAGCTTCGTGGTCGCCGTCATGGGCCTGTTCGGCATTGGCGAACTGCTGATCGCCGTAGAAGAGGAATTTCACGTCAAGGCGATCTCTTCCAAGGTGGAGTGGCGCGAAGTCTTCCGCACCCTCGCGGGTCTGCCGCGATATGGCTGGGCGCTGCTGCGAAGTGCTGCGATCGGCTGCTGGATGGGGATCACACCGGGCGGCCCGACTGCGGCGTCGTTCATGAGTTACGGCATCGCCAAGCGGCTTTCTCCCCGGCACGCGAATTTCGGCAAGGGCGAGCCCGAGGGCATCGTCGCTCCGGAAGCCGCGGATCATGCCGCCGGCACCAGCGCCCTGCTTCCAATGCTGTCGCTGGGCATCCCGGGATCGGCCACCGCAGCCGTCATGATGGGCGGCCTGATGATCTGGGGATTAAATCCCGGACCGATGCTGTTCGTCGAGCAAAAGGACTTCGTCTGGGGATTGATCGCGTCGATGTATCTCGGCAACGTCGTCGCGGTGGTCCTGGTGCTGCTGACGGTGCCGATCTTCGCCGCGCTGATGCGTGTGCCGTTCTTCATCATCGCACCTGTCATCGTCATCATCTGCACCGTCGGAGCCTATTCGGTTTCCAATTCCTATCTCGACGTCATGCTGATGATGGGCTTCGGCGTTTTGGGATATCTGTTCAAGAAGCTTCACTATCCGCTGGCGCCGCTGGTGCTCGCGATCGTGATTGGCGACAAGGCGGAAGATGCATTCCGCCAGTCCATGCTGATGTCGAGGGGCTCGCTTGGAATATTTTTCGCCAAGCCGCTGGTGACGACGCTGATCCTGCTGGGCGCAGCCCTGCTGCTGATGCCGGTGATCTGGCGAACGATCGGCCGAATGATGCCGCGGTCGCAGGTAAAGCCATGACGACAGCGCCAAACAAACTGACCGCGGAAGAGACCGGGAGATCCTGATGAGACCGATCATTACACTTGCGATGGGCGATCCCGCCGGCATCAGCCCGGAATTGACCGCCAAACTCCTCGCCCTCGATGAGGTCGTCGGCGAAGCCCGGATCGTCGTCATCGGCGACCGCCGCGTGCTCGACGACGGCGCGCGCGTTGCCGGGGTGAAGCTCGACCTGATATCGGCATCACCCGACGCCGACATCTCAAGGGAAGAGCGGGCACCCATATTTATCGATCTCGGCCATCTCGATCCGGCCTCGGTCGCGCGAAGCACCGCGACCGCCGAAGGCGGCCGGTTTGCGCTGGCGAATTATCGCCACGCGCTGACGATGGCACGTGATGGCCGGGCTGACGCTGTCTGCTTTACGCCCTTCAACAAGAATGCGATGCGCCTTGCGCACCCTGTCTATGACGACGAGATCAGCTTTTCGGCCGACGTGGTCGGGCTCGACGGCCCGGCGAGCGAATTCAACGTACTGGATGGGCTTTGGAACGCGCGCGTCACCTCGCATATCCCGCTGGCGGAGGTCGCGTCGCATATCACCACAGAACGCGTGCTGCGCGCGCTCAAGCTGACGGATGCCTCGATGCGAACCGCCGGGTTCAAGCGCCCGCGTATCGCGGTCGCCGGCCTCAACCCCCATGCCGGCGATGGCGGCAATTTCGGGCGGGAAGAGATCGACGCGATCGGACCGGCGGTGGAGCAAGCCGGCGCTGACGGAATCGCAACTGAAGGTCCGTTTCCGGCGGATACCGTATTCCTGCGCGCAAAGAGCGGCGCCTTCGACGCGGTGCTGACGATGTATCACGACCAGGGCCAGATCGCTATGAAGCTGATGGGGTTCGATCGCGGTGTGACATTGCTGGGCGGATTTCCGTTTCCGATCTGTACGCCGGCCCACGGAACGGCTTACGACATCGCGGGAAAGGGTATAGCAGGGGTCGGCGCCGCACGCGCGGCGATCCTGCTTGCCATCGAAATGGCACAGAAAAAGATGCAGGCTTGAATCGGCGTTGCGCAACGAACCCGCGCCGCGCGGCGGTTCAACCTCATCCCCTCTCCTTTTGCCGCGTCAAATTCCTTGTGTGATGTGACGCACAGCCCTCCCCGTGTCAGCGGCATAGCTTCGCACCATTGAAACGGTGCAACCGCACCTCACAGATGGAGGATGAAATGTTTCGTAAACTTGCTCTGGTAATCATCGCGCTCGCTACGACCGCAGCTATCACTCCCGCGTCCGCCCGTGGTCACGGCGGTGGCGGCCGTGGCTTTCACGGTGGTGGACATCATCACGGTGGACACTTCGGTGGTCATCGCTTCGGTGGTCACCGCTTCGGCCATCATCATCATCGTCATCATCACTACGGCCGGTTCGCCCGCTATGGATACTACGGCGGCGGATACGGCGTCGGATATGCCGTTGACGATTCCTGCTATCGCGTCGTCGACACCGAGGTCGGTCCGCGCCGCGTCAACACCTGCGAGTAATTTGTATCCCGCAAAAGCGCCCCAGCCGATCGGCCGGGGCGCCTAGCGCATGATGGGTTGGCACGGCCCAAAACACAAATTTCGAAAACAACCCCATGCAAAGAAAGAAAATGGGCCCCCGACAGTGGACCGGTCAGGCCGTTGGCCCTCCAACGGCATCCGGGAATGGCCATTTCGGGCGCCGGATCTTGCGGTACGGCAATTGGGTGAAATCGCGCGTGACGACGCCCGGGGCGTCGACCATGATGATCCGCTCGGCGATCGGCGCGTAGGCGGCACGGAAGTGCTGCGACGATTTGACCACGACCAGCCGGCGCTGCGCCGGGTCGCAGCCGAGCTGCGTGAACAGGTCGAGGCCGAAGGCCTGACAGCGGTAGGTCGTGAGCACGACCTCGACACCGTCGCAGGCAACGAGCGCGGAATCGCCGAGCTTGGCCGGCGTGCCGGCGAGCCCCGTCATCACCATATCGCGCGCCAGCGCGCGGACCTCCCAATTCGCATCGACGGGATCGCCGGATAACGGAGCTATTTTTCCGCCGATGCGCAGCGGAAGGCGGGCGCCTACTCCCGCGTCAAAGGCGATCCTGACAGCACCGGGGTCCCAGATCGGGCCGAGACAGACGCCGGAGATGCGGCGCTCCAGGATGCGCCGCAGGATGAAGGTCGAATCGCCGGGCGCGCCGCCGCCCGGATTGTCGCTGCCGTCGCCGAGCACCACGGTGCCGTTGCCGGCAAGCGCTGCATCCAGGGCTTCGTCAATGCCGGACAACGACTCGGTCAGCGCCCCGCGCAGGTCGACCAGTTCATCGGCCAGACGCTGCGCCAGCGCCGTGCCGCGCGCGCCGTCCGGATCGGCAGCCACCTCGCTGTAGACCAGAATCTTGGTGCCCATGTCCGGCGTGTCGCCCCAGGCAAAGCCGTGCACCACCGAGATCGAGACGATACCGTCCTTCCCCTCCAGTGCACTTACACGGTCGGTGAAACCGCGTGCCGGCTCGCGCGTGGTGTGGAGCGTGGCGATCATGCCGGTGTCGACGACCGAGGCCCGCAGCCGCAGGCGCTTCTCGGCAAGCGCTGCGCAGTGATCGACCAGTTCGACGGCGCGCTCCAGGATGTCGGTGTGCGGATATTCCTTCCAGCAGATCAGAAGGTCGGTGCTTTCGACCATCGCGGCGCTGAGATGCGTGTGTGGATCGAGCGTGCCGCCGATCACCGTATCCGGCCCGACGATCTCCCGCACGCGGACGAGAAGATCGCCCTCGCAGTCGTCGTAGCCGTCAGCGACCATGGCGCCGTGCATGCCGAGCAGAACCATGTCGACCGGAAGCGCGGCACGCAGATCCGCCAGCAAGGTGTCCCGCAAAGCCTCGAATGCCGCACGGGTGACGACGCCATTCGGCACCGCGGCGGCCACCAGGCCTTCGATCAAGGTCCAGCCACGCGCAGGGCCGACCAGACGCGCCGCCCAGAGCGGACCGCCATGCATCTGCATGGCGTCGGGATGCTGGCCGGCAGGAAAGTAAGCGCGCTCGTGAAAACTCGACAGGCCGGTCGGCATCGGCGCGAAAGTGTTGGTCTCGGTAGCGAGTACCGCGGAGAAGACGCGCATGAGAATCCTGTTCGTCCGGTGCTGGAAATAAGACAGCGCGTCTAGAACCTTTTCCGTTCCGATTGAATCGGAACGGGGCTCTAGATTCTTGTTTTGACGCGTTTTCTTGACGCGAACCGGATCCACTTCGCTGGAAAACGCTCTACCGCGCGCCTTGTCAAGCAAGTGCGGCATGGAACGGGCTACGGTCAATCCGCGGTTTGATCGTTGCAAATGAATTTTGCACATATCTTCGTAAGGCCGTGGAGAACATGGAGCGGTCGGCCATGGGCCGCTCGACGGGCTGCGATCAGGTTGTTAAGCCCCGCCTCCGCAGGGAGACTTTGAGTCGAGACATGACCGTTGCGATCGAGATGGGACACACGACGGCAGGCGCTCCGGCTACTCTGGACCTTGAGGAACTGCTGGCGACCCGCCTGCTGGTGCAGGGCAATTCGGGTTCCGGCAAATCCCATCTGCTGCGCCGGCTGCTGGAACAAAGTGCGCCCTGGGTGCAACAGACCATCATCGACCCCGAAGGCGACTTCGTGGCGCTTGCCGACCGTTACGGCCACCTCCTGATCGATGCCGAGGACCATACCGAGCGCGGCCTGCAGGTCGCCGGCGAGCGAGCGCGCATCCATCGCGTCTCGACGGTGCTCAATCTCGAGGGGCTCGACGCCGAGAACCAGATGCGGCGCGCCGCCGCCTTCCTCGGCGGGCTCTTCGAGGCCGGCCGCGACCACTGGTACCCGATGCTGGTGGTGGTGGATGAGGCGCAGCTCTTCGCACCGGCAGTCGCCGGCGAAGTTACGGACGAGGCGCGCAAACTCTCGCTTGGCGCCATGACGAACCTGATGTGCCGCGGCCGCAAACGCGGGCTTGCGGGGGTCATCGCCACCCAGCGACTGGCGAAGCTCGCCAAGAACGTCGCGGCCGAGGCGTCCAATTTCCTCATGGGCCGAACCTTTCTGGATATCGACATGGCACGCGCCGCCGACCTTCTGGGTATGGAACGGCGACAGGCAGAGGCCTTCCGGGATCTCGAGCGCGGGCAATTCATGGCGCTGGGACCGGCCCTCTCCCGCCGTCCGCTGGGACTGCGCATCGGTCCAACAGACACTACGCCACGCAACGCGACCCCGCGCCTGATGCCGCTGCCGGAAGCGACACCGGACGCACATGCCATCATCCTGGCAGCGCCGCCGCCCGAAAATAATCGGCCCCAGCGCCGGCCGTCGCCAGATCTCCTCGGCCAGCTCATGGCGGCGAAATCAGCGGCGCTGGAGATTCGTCCGGAAGCGGTGGAGCAACCACTCAACGCTGCGGAACTGGCGGAACGGCGTGAGCGAGTGGACCATATTCTGCGTGCCGTCATGGAAGAACCCGACGCGGGATTCCGCGCCATCGGCGTCCTCTATCAGGAGTTCGTCGTCCGCTGCCGAATAGCGGGCCTCGGTTCTGATGTGCCGGACCTCGGCGACTTCCGTCGCATGCTGACGCGCGCCCGCGCCGGGCTCGGCTCCGATATGGCGGAGGATGACGGGTGGCAAGATGTCTCGGTCCGCGCCTCACTGCTGCCGGAGGATATGCAGGGCGTCTTCATGATGATCGCCCGCGCCGCGAAAGAAGGTTGGCCCTGCCCGGGCGATGCAGCGATTGCCCGCGCCTATGGCTCACATTCGTTGCGCCGTGCAAGACGCCTGCTAACCTACATCGAGGAGCAGGGCCTCATCGTTTGTCAGCTTGACGGTGCAGGCCGGCGGATCGTGACGCTCGTCGAACTGGCCTGGGCGACGGCACCGGGCGACCCCAATTCCGAGGAACTGCCGGTAGAGCAAGGCTGCAGGAGTTCGGCTCCATAGCGCGACGTCATTGCTTTGGCTGCAACTCGTCGACGAGCACGCGCATATTCTCGCTGTAGTCGACGGGCACCACGACGAGATGCACACCGCCTGCGCTGAACGCGGCTTCCAGCATCGTCGCTAGTTCCGAGACTTTACCGACGCGCGCGCCGCTGGCGCCGTAGGACTTCGCATAGGCGACGAAATCGGGATTGCCGAACTCGAGTCCGAAGTCCGGAAACGCATCGACTTCCTGCTTCCAGCGGATCATGCCGTAGGCGCGATCCTCCAGCACGAGCACGACGAGGTTGAGCTTGAGCCGCACGGCCGTTTCCAGCTCCTGCGAATTCATCATGAAGCCGCCGTCGCCGCAGACCGCCAGCACGCGCTTGTCCGGATGGATCAGCGCGGCGGCGATCGCCGAAGGCAGCCCCGCCCCCATGGTCGCCAGCGCATTGTCCAGCAGCAGCGTGTTGGCGACGCTGGTGCGATAGTTGCGGGCGAACCAGATTTTGTACATGCCGTTGTCGAGCGCGACGATGCCATCGGCAGGGATCACCCCGCGGACGTCGTGCACGATGCGCTGCGGCGTCAGCGGAAACCGCTCCTCGGTCGACCGCTCGGCGAGACGGGCAAGAATCCCTTCCCGCAAACCCAGCAATGCCGAGGCGTTGGGCAGTTTGCCTTCAAGGCGATCGGCGAGCGCGGCAAGGCCGACGCCGACATCGCCGACGATCTCAGCCTGCGGAAAGTAGACCTGCTCCACCGTCGCCGGCGTGGCGCCGACATGGATCACCTGCGGTCCATGATGGCCCATCAGGAACGGCGGTTTCTCGATGGTGTCATGGCCGATCGAAATGATCAGGTCGGCCTGGTCGATGGCCTCGTGCACCCAGTCCCGTTCCGACAGCGCGGCGGTGCCCATATAGAGATTGGAGCCGGCATTGACGGCACCCTTCCCCATCTGGGTGTTGAAGAAGGGAATCTTGCATCGGCGCACGAACGCCGACAGCGGCTCGGCGAGTTGCGGCCGGCTCGCCGCAGCACCCAGCATCACGAGCGGCTTTTGCGCGGCCATGATCATGGCAGCGGCACGATCGATCGCCGCTGACGGCGCTACCGGAAGCTCGGCCGTATGCGGAGGAATGATGTCGGCGGCGGCTTCGTCGGCCGCGATGTCCTCGGGCAGTTCGAGATGCACCGGTCCCGGCCGCTCCTGCTGCGCCACGCGGAAGGCATCGCGAACCAGGGTTGGGATGCTTTGCGCGGCGATGATCTGCGTCGCCATCTTGGTCAGCGGCCGCATCGTCGCGACGATATCGACGATCTGAAAGCGCGCCTGACGGCTGCTCCGGATCGCCTTTTGTCCCGTGAGCATCACCATCGGCATCGCGCCCAGATGCGCATAGGCCGCTGATGTCGTCAGGTTGAGCGCACCGGGACCCAGCGTCGTCAGGCAGACGCCGGCCCGTCCGGTCAGGCGGCCATAGGTGGCCGCCATGAAGCCGGCGGCCTGCTCGTGCCGCGTCAGCACGAGCTTGATCTTCGAGTGCCGCAGCGACTCCAGCACGTCGAGATTTTCCTCGCCGGGAATCGCGAAGATGTATTCGACGCCCTCGTTCTCGAGGGCCGCCACCAGGAGATCGGAGGCCTTGGTCACGCGGCCGAAACTCCCCTTACACCCGATTCCGTTTTCTCCGCCCGGTGCGGCAGAGTCCAATTCGGCCGGATGAAGTGACAGGTGTAACCATCCGGATATTTCTCCAGATAGTCCTGATGCTCGGGCTCGGCCTCCCAGAACGGTCCGGCCGGCGCCACCTCGGTGACGACCTTGCCCGGCCAAAGACCGGACGCATCGACATCGGCGATGGTGTCTTCCGCGACGCGCTTCTGCTCGTCACTGGTATAGAAAATCGCCGAACGGTAGCTGGCGCCGCGGTCGTTGCCCTGGCGGTTCAACGTCGAGGGATCATGGATCTGGAAAAAGAATTCCAGCAGCTTTCGATAGCTGATGGTCTTCGGATCGAAGATGATCTCGATGCCTTCGGCGTGATTGCCATGGTTGCGATAGGTCGCGTTCGGCACCTCGCCGCCGGTGTAACCCACCCGCGTTGAAATCACGCCGGGATAGCGACGCAGCAGATCCTGCACACCCCAGAAGCAGCCACCGGCAAGGACTGCGCGTTCCGTCGAAACCGTCATGTATGTCCTCCCTTCGGTTCGCTGCGGGCGTCGTTCCCCGACGCGCCATCAAGCGCGCATAATGCGGCCGAACCATGTAGAAGCGCAATGATCCTTAGGCCCCCAGGCATGACGAAGCCAGGTCAGCTTGCATCGCCAAATGCCTTGCGCAGGCCTTCGATCAACCGGCGCGGCGGCAGGCCTTCTTCGGTTTCGTCGGCGACGCGCTTGGCCATGCGGTCGTAGGTCAACCACGGCGCGATCCCCTTGGCTGCCGCGGCATATTTGGCACTCGCGGTTCTGTCGTCCTGCAACGCAAAGGCAGCCGCGAGTACGGCGTGAGTGAACGCGCTGCGCGGTGCCAGTCCGACCGCGCGCTTGAGCCAGTCGGTCGCCGCGGCGTCATTCCCACGCTCGAGTTCGATTTTTCCGGCGAACAGGCTGAACACTCCGAGGATCGGATCCTTCGGGCTGAGCCGGATCGCATAATGCACCTGGTCCATTGCTTCGTCGAACTTGCCCATGCCCGCGAGGACATCGCCGGTATGAGCGTAAGCCAATGGGTAGTTCGGATTGATTTCGATCACCTTGGCAAATGCCGCCAGCGCCTCCGGCCGTTGCCCGCGCAGCTTGTGCACGACGCCGAGAAAGTAATGGCTCCTGGACGACAATGGATTCCGCGCGATCGCTTGTCGCAGCAATTCCTCCGCGCGGTCGAGGTGATCGCCATTCTCGGCGACGAGGAAGCGGTCGACCAGCACGACGTGATAGCCGGCGAGCCCGGTCATTGCCTGGACATTGCCGGCATCGCGCTGCAAAACCTCGCCGAAATAACGGGCGGGACCGGTCGGGCCCAGGATCGCATTGTTGGCGATGGCATACCAACCCTTGGCGAGCAGCTCGTCTATTTCGGGGACCTCTGGCGCGGCTGGTTGTTGTCGTTGCTCCTCGGAGAGATGAAGCGCGCGTGCGATCCCGCGCACGATTTCGCCCTGGACGGCGAATTGCTCGGCATAGTCGCGGTCAAAACGCTCCGACCAAACCTGCAACCGGGTCGTCGCATCGACCAGCGATACGTTGATCCGCAGATTGGGTTTCACAAACCGCACATTGCCTTCGACAATGTACCGGACGCCCAGTTCCGTTCCAATCGCGGCGACATCGATCGGCTGGCCTCCGTAAAGACGCGAGGTCTGCGGGGCGATCACCCGCAGCGGAGGAATCCGCGAGAGGTCGTTGATGAGGTCGTCGGTGATGCGATCGACGATCCTCTTGTCCGGCCCGCCATCCAGAGCGTCAACCATCGTGAACGGCAGCACGACGACCGCGGAAGAACCCAGTGCTGCCAGCGCCGCCTTGTCGACGGTCACGACCGGCGTAATACCGGATGCTTGCGGCGGCAGGGCGGGTTGTGGACCAGCCGCAACTTTTGCCGCGGCCGGGGTATGAAGCGGTTGCGGCATTCTCTGGTCGTGCCCGAACAGCACGAGCGCCACCACGCTCAGCATAACCACGCTTATTCCTGCCGCCGACCAGGCGACCCGCCGCGAGACGTCGGTGTGCGGCGTCACGAATTCTGGATCAGCGAGAGAGACCGCCGAAGGCTCTTCGCCCACCGAGACCTGGTGAGACCCTTGTCGCGTCTCCTGGTGAACTTCCTGGCGAGATTCCGCGCTCACACACCGAACCGTCACCGGCGCGACGGCTGGAGCGGGGCTAGACTTGATCTCATCGATCAAGGCTGCGGTTTCAGGCTCGGGCGCCGCATCGAGTTCGGCGCGTAGCGCCGCCGTCAATACGCCCGCCTGCGCGAGCGCCGCATCCTTGCCCCTAAATCGCGCCAGCAGGCGAATAAGCAGACGCTGCCCACTTTCGCGCATGGGATCGAGCGCCACCAATCGTTCCGCGGCCCGGATCGCCTGCGCGCCGTTACGGGCTTCGTCCTGGCGCAGCGCGTATTTTTCGAACACGAGGGCAGCGGCGGACTCGAACCGCATCCGTTCCTTGCCAAGCCAGTCGCGGAATGCGTCGATATCCAGATCCAGGCCATCGAGCAGCGGCCCATCGTAGAGGCCCATGGCCCGTTCCAGGTCGGCCAGATCGTCCGAATCGCAAAGGGTCAGAAATTCGCGGGCATCGACCGCGATCAGACCAGGATCGAGCGCTATGATCGTACGATCGACCTTGAGCGGATCCAGGTCGACGGCCTCCACGTCGCGACGCAACTCGAGCAGGCATTGGCGCAGGTTCTGCCGCGCCTGCCGGTCCGAACTCTCGCCCCACAACAGCGAAGCGAGCCGTTCGCGGGTCTCGGCCAGAGACGGCTGAATGGCGAGATAGGCCAGCAGCGCGCGGCGGAGCTTGCCTGAAATTTCCACGCTTCGCGCCGGCACGCCATCCGCTTCAGCAGCGAACCGGCCAAGGAGCCGCAACCTGAGGCGCGTGGGCTCTGCCATGGATCGAACCGACCTATTTTTCGAGGGGAAAATTGCGGCCAAAAAATAGAATTTACATTACATGGTGCCCCGCTGTCGCCAGTCACTTTTGTTACGGCGATTATCTTTGGTGAAGATGCTTAAGCCGGGCTGCAATCTGCTGCCGCTTTCCGCAGAGCGGCGTAACAAGACAACCCCTCGCCCCCCGAAGCAGACCATGGGCCTTGCCGGCGGCGTTGCACCCATGCTCCTGCGCTCGCAGCGTCAGCCAATCGTCAGCCGGATCGTCAATTCTCGAAAAAAGCGTCAATTCGCAAGCAATCGCCGTATTATTTGCTGGTTGTTGACCGCCGGCTTGATGATCCTCGTGGCGCATCGTCTAAGGAACAGGGTGACGCTGCGCGCCGGATGAAGATCAAATCCAGCAAGAATCGAAAGGCCGCCTGAGGGCGGCCTTTTTGTCGCAGCAATGCTTCCAGGTCAGTTGGCGTCGCCAAACGCCTTGCGCAGGCCTTCGATCAACCGGCGTGGCTCCGCCCCTTTGGTCGAAAGGTTTGCCAGCCGCTCGACCATGACGTCCAGCGTGAGCCAGGGTGCCATATCGCGCGCCATCGCAACAGATTTCACCGCGGCGGCCTCGTCACCGCGCAACGCGAGCACTGCGGCCAATGCGGCATGGTTGAACACGCTGCGGGGATTCACCTCGACGGAGCGCCTGAGCCATTCGAGCGCCGTCTCGTCGCGGCCGCGTTCAAGCTCGATTTCGCCGGCGTAGAGACTCCAAATGCCGATGCTCGGATCCTTGGGGCTCAATCTGATGGCGTAGCGCAAATGCTCCATCGCCTCGTCCGGACGCCCCATTCTGGACAAGACGTGTCCGATGTTCGCATAGGCCTGCGGGAAGCTGGGGTTGATCTCCAGGACCGTGCGAAACGCCACGAGTGACTCGTCCGGCTTGCCTCGCATCTTGTGCAGAAGGCCATTGTAATAGTTCGCCATGCTCGATCGTGGATTGACCTTGAGTATGCGGGCCAGCAACGCGTCGGCCTCGGTCAGATGCGGCTCGCGCTCGGCCACAGCGAACATCGCGACGACACCGATTTTGTAGCCGGCCAGACCCAGCATGGCCGAACCGTTGGCCGGCTGACGCCGCAGCACCTCTTCGAAAGATTTGTCGGCTCCGGACGTTGTGCCCAACTCGAAGATGCGGACCATACCGTTCCAGCCCTTTGCCAGCAGATCCTCGACGGTGGGATCGCCGGCGCCCGGCGGGCTTCGTCGCCGATCCTCGGTGTCCATGACGCTGAGATGGAGGTGACGGGCAATACTGCGCGCGATCTCGTCCTGGGCCGCGAACCGTTCGGCCTGATCCCGCTCGAAACGATCGGACCAGACCTGCAAGCGCGTCGTCGGGTCGATCAACGCAACGTTGATGCGTATCCGCTCATCTTGCAGCTGGATGCTGCCCTCGACCACGTAGCGCACACCGAGTTCGGCGCCCACCGCCGCGACGTCGACCGAACGCCCGGCATAGAGCCGCGAGGTTTGACGCGCAATCACCCGCAGCGCCGGAACGCGCGACAGATCGTTGATCAGGTCGTCGGTGACGCGGTCCGCCACGACCTTTTCCTCCTTGCGATCCACGGTCTCGGCGTTGAACGGAAGAACGACGACCGAATAAACGCCGGTGTCGGCAAGCGCGGCATTGCTGGCAACGATACCCGGCATGATTCCGGGCGAACGCCAGGTCGGATCGGCCGCCAACTGCTCCGGGGCCGCCGTTGTGGCGGCGCGATCTTCATTCGCCTGGGGCGTCGGCGCGCGATGATAGACAAACAGCGCAAGCAGAGCCGCGACCGAGATGATCGCGGCACCTCCTGTGGCCCACCAACGGCGTTTGACAAAGATGGACGCGTGCCCTGGTGGCGTTCCTGCGGGTAAGGCTGCAGATGCGGCTGTACGGCCCTCATCCGGGAGCACGGCCTCGTCTGCAGGCGCGACCTCGATCGTGTTACTCCGCACCATGACCGCAGAAGGCTGCTCGGTTGGCGTGCGCCTGAGTTCCTTGATCAGCGCAGCTGTTTCAGGCTCGGGGTCCGCATCGAGTTCGGCGCGCAGCAGCGCCGTCAAGACAGCGGCTTGCGCGAGCCCCACACTCCGGCCGCTGTGTCGCGCCAACAGGCGAATGAGCAAACGCTGGGCGCTCTCGCGCAACGGGTCGAGCGCAACCAGCCGCTCCGCCGCGCGGATCGCCGGCGCGCCGTTACCGGCCTCGTCTTGCCGCAGCGCGTATTTTTCAAATGCGAGTAGCGCAGCGACCTCGAACCGCGCACGTTCCTTGCCAAGCCAGTCGCGGAATGCATCGATATCCAGATCGAGGCCATCGAGCAGCGGCCCGTCATAAAGGCCGATCGCCTTTTCCAGATCGGCCAGGTCGTCGGAGTCGCACAGGGTCAGAAATTCGCGGGCATCGACCGCAATCAGTTCAGGATCGAGCGCGATGGTCGTGCGGTCGACGATGAGAGGATCGAGGCCGACGGCCTCGAAGTCGCGGCGCAGGTCGAGCAGGCATTGGCGCAGGTTCTGCCGCGCCTGCCGGTCCGGGCTCTCGCCCCATAACAGCGAGGCCAGCCGCTCACGCGTCTCGGCAAGCGAGGGCTGCATGGCGAGATAGGCCAGCAGCGCGCGGCGGAGCTTGCCCGACATTTCCACGTTGCGCGGTGGCGCACCGTCCACTTCGGCTGCAAAGCGCCCAAGGAGGTGCAACCGGAGGCGCCCAGGCTCTCCCATGAATTATCGACCTCGTATTGGAAAAGGTATGGCAGGAATTAAATGACGTTACATCAAATTGCGTCGGACTGTCGCCAAGAACATTCGCGGCGCCGGCTCCCTTTAAATGACATCGTCATTCACAGGCCACGGGCCCGACGCGTCGAATTCTACGGAAATTGACGATTTATCTGCAAAAAACTGCCCGCACTCCTGCAAATTGACGCTTTTGGTCACGCTCGCCTGACGCTGCCGGTGACAAGGTTATCGCCACGACAGGGAATTAATGGAGGAGCGTCGGCATGTTCAATATCTCGGATTTAAAGGGCGCGGGCGCTGCGGCCCACCGCTTTCAAATTTTTAAAGGAGACTCATTTCAATGACCAAACCAATTGCTCTCTTCGCCGGCCTGGCTTTGCTGGTATCCGTTTCACAGGCCTCAGCAGACATAGTGACAATAACGTACACCGGCTATGTCAACCTGGGCGCTCAAGACGTAAAGGGCGTGTTCGGCGGCGGCGATCTGACAGGAAAGAGTTATGTCGCTAAATACACCTTCGATAGCAGCCTTGGAACGCCATTTAGCAACGGGATAGCCAACACCGTTACCGGCGGCTCCGGCTATGGCGTTCCGACTCCACTGCTTTCAGGAACGGTCACTATCAACGGTGTCGGGCACGCGATGCCGCTCGGATACACCGATCAAATGTATGCCTACAATGATGGGGGCTCAGCCCAAGTACAACATGAAGGCAGATTCTACGAAAACGCCGGAGGTATTATTACCGAAAATCAAGTCTTTAACCGAATAACCAACAATACAACGGCGCCTTACACCGTCCTCTTGCCGTTGTCGCTCACTGCGCCATTTACTTATACGCTTGACGCGAATGACGGCTACAACGCCTCCGTCTATTTTAGTAAAGTGGACTACAACCAAGGCGGCATCTTCCTGGATTACGTGAATCTCACGGCAACCCTCACTGGCTTTGAAATATCCGATCCAAGCGTGGGCGCAGTCCCCGAGCCCTCTACCTGGGCGATGATGATCCTCGGCTTTGCCGGCATCGGCTTCATGGCGTATCGGCGCAAGTCAAAGCCGGCCTTGATGGCCGCCTGATCCATCATCATCCGATATGAATTGAAGAGCCGCCTTCGGGCGGCTTTTTGTTTGGGGTACGCGTCGCCGCCAGGATCACGTTCCGTCTTCGCTTTCACTGCGCTCAAGCTACGCCGGACGCCCCATGGTCTTGGCGTGGCTGCGCCACGCGTAGCCCATGGGGCGAAGCGTGGCCCGGATCCTGCTTTGACAGCATGGTGCTAAACTGATCCATTTCCGTCTCGTCCGGCCCCTCTCGACGGCAGGGGCACCGAAGGGTGGACTTTAGCAACTAAAGTATAGTGCCGAGCCAAGGAGCCGAACCGATGCAAGAGCGGGAACTTCGAAATCTGATCGCAGACGTGAAGACCGGCCAATTGTCGCGGCGGGCCTTTGTCCAGCGGATGATCGCGGTCGGCCTGACGGCGCCGATGGCCGGCATGATGCTGGCCCAATCCGGGTTGCCTATGGCGGCAGCCGAAATCCCCTACAAGCCGACCAAGGCCGGCGGCGGCGGCTTGCTGAAGCTGCTTTACTGGCAGGCGGTGACCCTGCTCAACCCGCATTTTGCCATCGGAACCAAAGACCAGGAAGGCTCCCGGATATTCTACGAGCCGCTGGCGGGATGGGATGCCGACGGCAATCTGGTTCCGGTGCTGGCCGCCGAACTTCCGACCAAGGAAAACGACGGTCTGGCCGAAGACGGCCGCTCGGTGGTGTGGAAGTTGAAACGCGGCGTCAAATGGCATGACGGCAAGCCGTTCACGGCGGATGACGTGATCTTCACCTGGGAATATGCGCGGACACCTGAGACCGCGGCGGTCTCGATCGGCAGCTACAAGGACGTCAAGGCCGAGAAGGTCGACGATTTCACCGTGCGCGTCACCTTCACCAAGCCGACGCCGTACTGGGCCGACGCCTTTGTCGGCGTCTACGGGATGATCCTGCCGAAACATTTGTTTGCCGATTACATCGGGGCCAAGTCACGCGACGCGCCGACCAATTTGAAACCGGTGGGCACCGGCGCTTATCTTTTCGTCGACTTCAAGCCGGGCGATGTCGTGCTGGCCAAGCGCAACCCGGACTACCACGTCGCCAACCGGCCGCATTTCGATACGCTGGAAGTCAAGGGCGGCGGCGATGCGGTGTCGGCCGCGCGCGCGGTATTGCAGACCGGCGAATATGACTACGCCTGGAACATGCAGGTGGAAGACGAAATCCTGCAGAAGCTGGAAAGCGCCGGCAAGGGCCGCGTGAGCATCAATCTAAGCGGCAATGTCGAATTCATCATGCTGAACACGACCGATCCCGCGGTCGAGGTGGATGGCGAGCGCGCCAGCGTCAAGACCAAGCACCCGTTGTTCAGCGACCCCGCGGTGCGCCAGGCGATCAACCTCTTGATCGATCGCGCCTCGATCCAGAAATTCATCTATGGCCGCGCCGCGGTGGCAAGTGCGAACTTCCTCAACAACCCGGAACGCTTCCGGTCGACCAACACCAAATTCGAACTCAACATCGAGAAGGCCAACGCGATCCTCGAGGCGGCGGGCTGGAAGAAGGGCGCCGACGGCATCCGCGCCAAGGACGGCAAGCCGCTGAAGTTCGTCTACCAGACCTCCATCAACGCGCCCCGGCAGAAGACCCAGGCCATCATCAAGCAGGCCTGCCAGAAGGCCGGCATCGACGTCGAACTGAAGCAGGTGGTGGGATCGGTGTTCTTCTCGTCCGACACCGCCAACCCCGATACCTACTCGCATTTCTATTGCGACGCGCAGATGTACAACACCACCATGCCGCAGCCCGATCCGCAGATCTTCATGAACCAGTATTTGTCGTGGGAGATCGCGAACAAGGAAAACAAGTGGCAGGGCCGCAACATTGCACGCTGGCACAACAAGGAATATGACGCGACCTACAAGCAGGCTGAACAGGAGCTCGATGCGGTCAAGCGGGCGGCGATGTACATCAAGCTCAACGACATGGTCGTGACGGACAATTACATCCAGCCCTTGCTGGCCCGGTCCCGGGTCACGGCCCTGAAAGCCGGACTGACCGCGCATCTCAGCGGCTGGGACAGCGATCTGTGGCAACTCGCCAGCTGGTACCGGGAGGCCTGATCGAGCCTGGGGATTGTGATGCGCAAGAACTAAACGGCGACGGCAGGACGAACGATGGGAAAATACATTCTCCGGCGCCTGATCATCGCCGTGCCCAGCCTGCTCGGCATCAGCCTCATCCTGTTCGTGCTGCTGGCGCTGGCGCCGGGCGACCCGTTCGGCGAACTCGCCACCAACAGTAACATCCCGCCTGAAGTCCGCGAGGCGCTGCGGGTGAAATTCGGCATCGACGATCCGATCTTCGTCCGCTATTTGCGCTGGCTCGCCGCGATGCTGCAGGGCGACTGGGGCTTTTCCTTCGCCAGCCGCATCGACGTCGACAAATTGATCCTGCAGCGGGTTCCGACCACGCTGTTCGTGGTCGGCTCGTCGCAGATCCTGGCATTGGCGGTGGCACTGCCGGTCGGCGTCTATGCGGCGATGCGGCCCTACTCGATCTTCGACCAGATCGCCAACACCTTTGCCTTTGTCGGCTTCTCGCTGCCGACCTTCTTCACCGGGCTGCTGCTGATTTTGGTTTTCAGCATCAATCTCGGCTGGCTGCCGTTCGTCTATCGCGTCGATATCGCGGCGACAGGCTGGCTCTGGTACTGGGAGTATTTCAAGCAGGCGATCATGCCGATCTCGGTGCTCGGCCTGTTCCAGGCCGCCTCCTACACCCGCTACGTGCGCTCGGCGGTGCTCGACGTGATCCGGCTCGACTATGTCACGACGGCGCGCTCCAAGGGCCTCAACGAAGGCAAGGTCGTCATCAAGCACGTGGTGCGCAACGCGCTGATCCCGGTCGTCACGCTGGTCGCGCTGCAAATGCCGGCCGTGTTCGGCGGCGCCATCATCACCGAACAGATTTTTCGCATCCCCGGTATCGGCTCGCTGCTGATCGCCGCGATCCTCGCCAACGATACCCCGGTCATCATGGCGGTGACCTTCGTGTTCGCCTGTCTCGTCGTCATCTTCAACCTATTGGCCGATATCATCTATGGCTGGCTCGACCCACGCATCTCCTATCGCTGACGTCGTCGTCCCGCTCGAGGGACGCCCGCGTCGCCTGTCGCCCGGCTATGAGGTGTGGCGAAAGTTTCGCCGCCATCGCATGGCGGTGTTGAGCATCGCTATCCTGACGCTGCTGACGGCGGCCGTCCTGTTCGGGCCGCTGGCCTGGCGGATGCCGATCAACGAAATCGATTTCACCGCGCGGCTCAGTCCGCCGTCGTGGGAGCACCCGTTCGGCACCGACGATCTCGGCCAGGACCTTTTGGCACGAATGCTCTACGGCGGACGCATTTCGCTCGCGGTCGGTTTCGCGGCGATGGCAGTTGCCATCATCGTCGGTACGCTCATTGGCGCGATATCGGGCATCTCCCGCGGCAGCGTCGACGCCGTGCTGATGTGGATCACCGATCTGTTCCTGGCGCTGCCGCAACTGCCGCTGCTGCTGCTGGTGATCTATCTGTTCCGGGATTTCCTCAAAGGCTGGGTCGGGCCCGAAGGCGGCGTCTTCATCCTGATCGTGCTCGTGATCGGCGCGTTCCGCTGGATGCCGGTGGCGCGGCTGGTGCGGGCGCAGTTCCTGTCCCTGCGCGAGAAAGAGTTTGTCGAGGCTGCGCGCGCGCTCGGCGCCACCACGCCGCGGCTGGTGATGAGGCACATTCTGCCGAATTCGCTCGGTCCCGTGATCGTGGCCGGCACCATCGACGTCGCGGCCGCGATCATCGCGGAATCGACGCTGTCGTTTCTCGGCCTCGGCTTTCCGCCTGATATTCCGACGTGGGGGCGCCTGTTGTACGACGCCAAGGACTATCTCGACATCGCGCCGCACTGGGCGCTGTTTGCGGGCGCCGCGATTTTCCTGACCGTGCTCGCCATCAATTTCATCGGCGATGGATTGCGCGATGCGCTCGATCCCCGGAGAGTGATGTGATGCTGCGTCCGGAAGGTATGGGAAACCTCGAAGCCGCGCCGAGCGGTGAGGCGCCCTTGCTCGACATCAAGGGATTGAAAACGCATTTTACGACCGACGACGGCATCGTCCAGGCCGTGGATGGCGTCGACATCTCCGTCGGGCGCGGCGAAACCGTCTGCGTGGTCGGCGAGTCCGGTTGCGGCAAGACGGTGACGGCGCTCTCGGTGCTGAAGCTGATCGCGATGCCGCCCGGGCGCATCGCCGGCGGGCAGATCCTGTGGCAGGGCCGCGACCTGGTGCCGATGGCGGCGGACGAGATGAATCGCATCCGCGCCAAGGAAATCGCGATCGTATTCCAGGAGCCGATGACCTCGCTCAACCCGGTCTACACCATCGGCGACCAGATCGGCGAAGTGATCGCGCTGCACGAAGGATTGGGCCGCCGCGCCGTGCTGGAGCGCACCATCGAGATGCTGGCGCTGGTCCAGATCCCGAACCCGAGACGCCGCGTCAACGACTATCCGCACCAGTTTTCCGGCGGCATGCGGCAGCGCGTGATGATCGCGATGGCGCTGTCGTGCCATCCAAAACTGCTGATCGCCGACGAGCCGACCACCGCGCTCGACGTCACGATCCAGGCGCAGATCCTCGATCTGCTGCAGGACATGAAATCGCAGCTGGGCATGTCGATCATGCTGATCACCCACGCCATGGGCGTGGTCGCCGAAGTCGCGCAACGCGTCGTGGTGATGTATGCGGGCAAGGTGGTGGAGGAAGCCGCGGTCGAGCAGCTGTTCGCCAAACCGCGCCATCCCTATACGCAAGGCCTGATCCGCTCGATCCCGCGCGTCGACAAGGGCGGCGGCCGCAAGGCGCGGCTGCAGACCATTGCCGGCGCGGTGCCGAAGCTGATCAACCCGCCCGACGGCTGCCGCTTTGCGCCGCGCTGCGGTTTTGCGACCGATGAATGCCGGCGCGCGCAGCCACCGTTGCGCGAGATCGAGCCCGGTCACAAGGTGGCCTGCATTCACGCCGAAGCGACGGTGGTTCAATGAGCGAGCCGCTGCTCAAAGTCGCGAAGCTGACCAAGGCGTTTCCGCTCAAAAGCGGGCTGTTCAGCCGTCATACCCATAGCGTTCATGCGGTCGACGGCGTCGACTTCCACGTCGACCGCGGCGAAACGCTCGGTCTGGTCGGCGAATCCGGCTGTGGCAAGTCGACCACCGGACGCTGCGTGCTGCGCCTGATCGAGCCGAGTTCGGGCGACATCCAGTTTGACGGCAAGGATGTCCGCTCGCTTGGGGCCGATGCGCTTCGCATCCTGCGCCGCGATATCCAGATCATCTTCCAGGACCCGTACGCGTCGCTCAACCCGCGCATGAATGTCGGCGCGATCGTCGGAGAAGCCTTGATCATCCACCAATTGACCAAAACCAAACAGCAGTTCGAAGAGCGCGTGGTGGATTTGCTCGAAACCGTCGGCCTGCGCGCCGACCATATGGGGCGATATCCCAATGAATTCTCCGGCGGCCAGCGCCAGCGCATCGGCATCGCGCGGGCGCTCGCGGTCGAGCCCAAGCTGATCATCTGCGACGAGCCGGTGTCGGCGCTCGATGTGTCGATCCAGGCCCAGGTCATCAACCTGCTGGAGGATTTGCAGGAAAAATTCGGGCTGGCCTATCTCTTCATCGCCCATGATCTTGCGGTGGTCGAGCATATCAGTAAGCGGATCGCCGTGATGTATCTCGGCCGTATCGTCGAGATGGCGCCGGCCCAGGCCCTTTATAATTCGCCGCGCCACCCCTACACCGAAGCGCTGTTGTCGGCGGTGCCGATACCGGACCCGAAAGTAAAGCGGCAGCGCATCCGGCTGGCGGGCGAAGTGCCGAGCCCGATCAATCCGCCAAGCGGCTGCCATTTTCACACAAGGTGCCCGATCGCGCAGCCGCGCTGCAGCAGCGAAGCGCCGCCGCTCAAGCAGAGCGATGACGGGCACTGGGTCGCCTGCCATTTTCGTTGAAGAAACGTCGGCGCGAGGAGCGCGCTCAGTCCTGTTTCCAGAATCGATCGTTCGGCATTACCCCTGCTGAATCAGAAGAGAATTCGGGCCTGATGCGATCGAGGTAATACATGCTCACCAAACCCTGGTGCTTCACTTCGACGGCACCGCGGGCGTCGGTCTCGAAGCGCGTTTTGAGGTGCTGCCAGGTCGATTCGGCAATGCAGATCCGGCCCGGAACGCCGGCGGCTTCGACGCGCTGGGCAATATTCACGGTGTTCCCCCAAATGTCGTAGGTAAATTTGTGTTTCCCGACGACGCCGGCAATGACCGGCCCAGTGTTGATTCCGATTCGCACCTGCCAGACGGGCAAATGCAGCTTCTCCCGTTGCCGATTGAGCTTCGCCAGGTGATCGATGACCTGCAGCGCCGCCAACGCGGCATCGACGGCGTGCGAGCGATTGGATTCCGGAACGCCGCCAACGGCGAGATAGGCATCTCCGATCGTCTTGAGTTTTTCCAGGCGATGACTGGCCATGATATCGTCGAACCTGGTGAAGTGGTGGTCGAGTTGATCAATCACGCTCGCCGGCTCCATGGTCTCGACCAGGCGGGTGAATCCGGTGAAATCGATGAGGATCACCGTCGCAGAGTCGAAAAAGCGCGGCTGAACGCGGTCATTTGCCTTGAGCTCGGCTGCGATGGATGGCGGCAGGATGTTCAGGAGCAGCTTGTCCGATTCAGCTTTCCCGGCAACGGCGGTGTCGCGCGCGCGTTCCAGATCACGCAGCATCTCGTTGCGCCCCAGCAATTGTCGGCGCAATTCGAGGTGAACCATTGTCTGCCGTGCCAGTCGTCTTAATGCCTCCTGCTGCGCGAAGGTGATTTCGCGCGGCTCGAAGTCGATCACGCACAACGTGCCCAGGGCGTAACCATCCTGCGTGATGAGTGGAACGCCGCAGTAAAAACGAATGTGCATGTCGCCCGTCACAAGTGGGCTGGTATTGAAGCGCTGATCCTTTATCAGGTCGGAAACGTAGAGGATGTCGTTGTTGCAGATCGTGGCGGTGCAGATCGAAATTTCCCGCGGGCATTCGGAAAGCTCGGCTGGAAGTGGACCATACTTTGCCTTGATCCATTGCCGCGACGCGTCCACGAAGCTGACCAGGGCGGCGGGACACCTGCAGATCTGTGCCGCCAGTTCGGTGATCTCGTCGAACCCGGCCTCCGGAAGCGAGTCAAGGATTGCGTAGTTTGTCAGCGCGACGAGGCGTTTGGGCTCGTTGGGTGGAAACATCTGGCTCATGACAAGCCCTTCGCGTTAGCCGGATCATCAAATCTCGTCGCGACACTCGAGCCGTCACATAGCCATCATCGCATCTCTCCGTCGCTAAAGACGGACATGCGGCTACGCGTCAGAGAGCTCCTGGAGCTATCCCTGTCCGGCTCAAACTAGCACAGCGGGAGCTGAAAGACGAGCGATGCGAAGATCAGTGGAAACAAGCGTGGCCGACAGCGCCAGTTGCCAAGTCCACCCGCCGCCAATTTCAGCCAGCCGCCGGAATTGTTCACGAAGTTTCCCCATTATGATGTGTTCGTCGCCGGCAGGAACGGGCCGGGCAAATAGGCGAACGCCCTCGACGCGGCGTTTGCGGCCGACATTCCCTGTCGGCTATAATGGCCGAGCTCGACGTGACATCTGGACATACAAGCGAGACTGTTCCTTGCAAATCCTTCAGCAACTGGGTTCCGGCGAAGGCCTGCCGATCGAGGCGATTCGTGCCGCCACCGCCGATCGATCGACAGTGGCGCCGCTGCTGGTGGACGCCATCGACAGATGCGAGCCAACGAGCGAGGTCGAGGAGAACGGCCTCTTCATCGCGTTCCATCTTCTTGGCCAGTGGCGGGAGAAGTCGGCATATCGCACGATGGCGCGCTTTTTGCGCCGACCGGACATCGAATCGATCCTTGGCGACGCCACAACGGAGACCAGCCACAGAGTCCTGGCAAATGTTTTCGATGGCGATCCGGCTCCGATCTACGACATCATTCGGGATCCCGGGGCGGACGAGTTCTTGCGCGGGCGCGTTTTCGACGCCCTCGTCATACTCGTTCTCCGCGGCGAACTCGATCGCTCGGCCGTCGCCGAGTTTTTGCGCTCCTCCTTCGATAACCTGCAGCCTCGGGATGCCTGTTTCGTATGGGACGGCTGGCAGGGCGCGGTCGCACTGCTCGCGTTGGTCGAATTGGCGCCTTTGGTGCGGGAGGCATTCCGGCTCGGCTTCATTGACGAGATGTCGACGCGTCCAAAGAATTTTGAAGAAGATTTGAAAGAGGCCTGCGCCGGCCGTCCGATCCGGCCGTGGCAGAAAAAGGAATTTGAGCCGTTCGGCGATGTCATCGACGAATTTTCGCGCTGGGATGGATTCAAGCCGAAGCAAGATCGGGATCAAGACACGGGCGGCCAGCGCCTCGATCCGTGGCCGGGGATGCCGGTGCACAACCCGTTCCGCAATGTTGGCCGCAACGATCCCTGCCCGTGCGGCAGCGGCAAGAAATTCAAGAAGTGCTGTCTTGGCAAAGCGGAACTGCCGCCAATCGCATCGCTCGACGATCCCTTCGACATAGACGAGGTGTACGAACTCGACGAAGTCGAAGACCCGATTCGGGACTATGATCCGCTGGTCGAGCCTGATCCGGACGACTGGCTTGCGACCGACGAGCAATTGCGTATGGACATGATCGAGCGCTACCACCGGCGCGCGGGCATCAAGGTGGGGAGCGCAGCAGCGCATGCGGCCATGCACGCGGTCGTCGAGAACCAGATCGCGGAAGGAGATCGATGGCCGGTCAGCCGCACCCTGCTGCGGCTGATGGCCGAGGGACTCGATCGTCACGACGCAATCCATGCGATCGCCTCGGTCCTTGCGGGTCACCTCAACGAGCATTTGCGCGAGGCGCGTTCGCAGGCACCGCAGCCCGAGCATCAGTCTGACCGCGACTTCATCGGCCCCTATTTTTCCGAGCTTGAAGAGCTGACGGCCGAAGACTGGTTGCGCTCCGGATGATATTGAACGGCGCTACCCTTTTTGGGTCTCAACCCTCCCGGTCGAAATCGTCCTCGAAACGCAGATGCTTGACGCTGCGGCCACGACGACGCACCAGCTTCAAGGCCTCTATTCCGATCTTGATGTGCGTCTCGACATAGTTCTTGGTCACGACGAGATCGGACGCCTCCGTCTTCACACCTTCGGGGATCATCGGCTGATCGGACACCAGAAGCAGCGCGCCGGTCGAGATGTGGTTGGCGAAGCCCGCCGCAAAGATCGTTGCCGTCTCCATGTCGATCGCCATGCTTCGCGTGCGGCGCAATCTTTCCTTGAAGGGTTCATCGTGTTCCCAGACCCGACGATTGGTGGTGTACACGGTGCCGGTCCAATAATCGTGGCCGAGATCGCGGATCATGGTCGACACCGCGCGCTGCAACTCGAACGCGGGCAGCGCGGGGACCTCGGGCGGCAAATAATCGTTCGACGTTCCCTCGCCCCTGATAGCCGCAATCGGCAGAATCAAATCGCCAAGGTGATTCTTGCGTTTCAACCCGCCGCATTTGCCGAGAAACAATACGGCCTTCGGCGTGATGGCGCTGAGCAGATCCATCACGGTCGCGGCATTCGGGCTGCCCATGCCGAAATTGATCAGCGTGATCCCATCGGCCGTCGCGTTGGGCATCGGCCGATCGATGCCGTTCACCAAAACGCCGTTCCCCGCGGCGAACCATTCGACGTAATTGTCGAAATTGGTCAGGAGAACATATTCCCCGAATTCGGAAAGCGGCGTGCCGGTATATCGCGGCAGCCAGTTTTCCACGATGTCCTTTTTGTCTCTCATGGCCCTTCGACTCACCTGGAGGTGCCCAGCAACGCTGAGACTATCACGCCAGAAGGAGCCCTGCCGCCAGGTTCGTGATCAAATCACGAAGAAACCATGCGTGCCGTCACGCCGCAGCTGTTCGACCAGGCCATATTCCCAATCGAGATAGGCCTGCATCGCGGCAGTCGAGACTTCGGTGCCCTCATAAGGGCGCCGGTAGCGGTGTGACGGATCGGGTTTTGGCAAGACCTGCGGCGGCCCGACTTCCAGCGCACTATCATAGCCGCCATCGAGCACATAGGTTTCCCATCCCATCTGCGCGAGCCAGGATGCGGTCATGTCGGCACGGACGCCGAGATTGTCGGTGAGAAGAATTCGCGCGCCGCGGATGGGCGCGGCCATATCGACCTCCTGCACCAGCTGTCCGCCGGCGTAATGGCGAAAGCCCGCGATGTGGCCGGCGGCATATTCATCCGCATCCCGGACGTCGAAGCGATAGAGCGTGCGGCTGCTCTGCGCCGCCAGCGCGTGCGCCTCTTCGGTGCCGACACGGCGCACGCCGGCGCGATAGGCGACGTCACCCGCATTGGCCTTCGCTTGCTCGGACGCGCCGAGCGCGCCACGCCTGCCCGAGCCGTGTTCGAGATCCTGCTTTGCCAAGGTCCAGCCGATGGTGCCGTTGCGCAGCGCCACGACCTTGTTTGCGACACCGGCATTGATCAGCGACTGGGTGCCGATGATCGAGCGGGTGCGGCCGGCGCAATTGACGATGATGGTGGTGTCGGGATCCGGCGCCGCTTCGCCGGCGCGCAGCACCAGCTCGCCGCCGGGAACGCTGATCGAGCCCGGGATATTCATGGTGGCATATTCATCGAAGCGGCGAACGTCGAGTATCCGGATATTGGCCTTGCGCGCGATCAGGCTCGCGACTTCTTCCGCCGCCAGCGAGGGCGTGTGGCGGCGATGCTCCACCAATTCGCCGAAGGCCTTGGCGTAGGAATTGACGTCCTGGAACAATTCATAACCGGCCGACCGCCAGCCCTGCAGCCCGCCTTCGAGCGCGCGGACGTTGCTGTATCCCAGCGCTGCGAACCGGTCCGCCGCCGCGACGACCAGGCCTTCCCCGGCATCGTACACCACGATCGGCGCGTCCTTGCGCGGCAGCCTCACCTCGGCTTCGAGCGCGATGCGGTCGGCCGCCATGTTGGCGGCAAACAGCGGATGGCCGGTGGCGAAAGCCGCCTCGTGCCGCAAATCGAGCAATGCGATTTCATCGCGCAGCAGGAGTGCCGTGCGGACTTGCGATGATGTGATGGTGGGTGGGGTCATGGTGCGGCGGGTCTGGCTGTGGCGTTGCGGCCGTCATCGCACAACGCGACGGATAATTCACCAGCAAATTGCGAATGGCGCGCAACGCCATTCAGCAACGCTCGCATGGTTACAGATACACCTCGTCGATATTGACCGACGATTCGACACCGAGCTTGACGAAATGGCTGGCCAGCCAGTCGCTCGCACATTTCCGGCCCTGGTCGCGAAGGAAAATGAGAAAGTCCCAATCGGCATTGTATTTGCTCGTCGGACTAAGCGCGCCCATGAATTCATCGTCTGCGACGCTATGGATGAAAATCTGCCGGATGTCTCCGCCGACGATCCGGTTTTGCTTGACCAGCCCGGTAATGAAGCTGACCGCCCGCATCTCCCGCATCAGCGATGAATTGAAACTGATCTCATTGATGCGGTTCAGGATATCGCCTGCCGCATACGGCAGCTGCTTGCGGAACAACGGGTTGATATGAACGATGACGATATCGGAGCTCTTGCAGTTGTAGATCAGCGGGAACAGCGCCGGATTTCCCATGTAGCCGCCGTCCCAATAGGCCTCACCGTCGATCTCGACGGCGTGAAACATCGTCGGGAGACATGCCGACGCCATCACGGCAGCCACTGAAATTTCGGATCCGGCAAAGATCTTCACCTTCCCGGTACGAACGTTGGTCGCGGAGAGGAACAGCTTGACCGGACAGTCCGGACGCCGCAGCACGTCGAAATCGATCGATTGCTCGACCACTTCACGCAACGGGTTATAGTCCGACGGGTTGAACTCATAGGGCGACAGCACGCGGGTCAGGAATCCCATCAGCGAGAACACCGGCGACCAGGTCAGCTTGTGGTCCCCCAGCATTCGGTCGATGGGACTGGGTTGCAACGACCCCAAACTCGCCGCGTCGCTGACGCGCTTCCAGTAGTCGGTCAGCGCCTTGCGTGCGCCTTCGCGACCGCCGATCGCAAGCCCGTAGGCAAAGACCGCCGCATTCATCGCGCCGGCACTGGTCGCACTCAAGCCCTCGAAGGCGACGTCCTTCTCGTCGAGAAGCCTGTCGAGCACGCCCCAGGTGAAGGCACCGTGAGCGCCGCCACCCTGAAGGGCGAGGTTGATGGTCCTGACCTGGTTGGAGAATGCCGGCCCGTGACCGGCTCCATCCGATGCTTCCGTGGCTCCCGCCGAATTCCGCCCCGAAGGCGCTTCCATGGGAGAACTCCAATTTCAATGGTGTTCGAAGCAGTCAGGAAGAACGGCCGTTTGTCGCTCCCAAGTAGAGAAGCGCATGCTGACTTCTGTCAATAGATGTCTCGGGGGCAGCCATCGCCCATCAGATGTAGCGGCTCGGCGCGAACGCTGTGACATCGTACGGCGGCGGCATTCCCTTGATCATGGCGGTGATCGCCGCACCAGTCGCAGGACCCGTGGTGAAGCCGATATGCTGGTTGCCGAAGGCCAGCCACAGGCCGGAGTGCCGCGGCGCCGGGCCGATCATCGGCAAACTATCAGGCAGCGTCGGCCGCGCCCCGCGCCAGGTGTCGCCGACTTGCTCGCCAAATTCGACCACCTCGCGCGCCATCGGCTCCACTGCATCGATCTGGGCAAAGGACGACGGCGCATCGCGGTCGGTCAGCTCCACGCCGGAGGTGACGCGAATGCCCTGCTCCATCGGCGTCATCAGAAAACTGCCGGCGACGTCATGGATCGGACGCTGCAATGAACGTGCCGGGTTCGGCTTGAATTCGCGATGATAGCCACGCTCGAACGCCAGCGGAACGCGATAGCCGAGCGGCCGCAGAATATCCGCCGACCAGGGTCCCAGCGCGACCACGACATGACGCGCGAGCAGCGTGGCATCGTCGAGCACCACGCGCCAGCCCTCGCCGTCAGGCACGATCGACTTGATGTCGGATTGGCGGATCACACCGCCGGCGCCCGCGAGCATCCGCGCATAGGCCTTCACCACCGCGCCGGGCGAATCGACCGAGGCGGTCTGTGTGTGCAGGAGCCCGACCTTGTAGACCGGCAGGATATTCGGCTCGAGCGCGGAAATGGCCTGGCGGTCGAGCAACTGGCTTGCGATGCCGAATTCGGTCAGCAGGGCCTGCTCCTGCTTCGCCGCATCGACGGCCTCGCTGCGCCACGCCTTCAGCCAGCCGGTCTCGCGGATGCGGTCGGACGCGCCCGCTTTCACGATCCAGTCCCGGTGCAGTTTCAGCGATGCGCCGATCAATCCATGCAGGGCCGCGGCTCGCGGTCTGGTCCGCGACGGGATCGCATTAGCCAGAAACTGGATCACCCAATCCGGGTTGCGAAGCGACCAGCCGATATTCCAGCGCAGCGCCGCGTGCCGGTTGCCCAGATATTTCGGCAGCGCGCTCCAGAGTGACGGATTGTTGAGCGGCGATATCGAGCCGCTGGAGAGAATGCCGGCATTGCCGTACGAGGTTTCGCTGCCGGGCTCTCGCCGGTCGACCAGCGCGACTGATAAGCCCTGCTGCCGCGCGGCATAAGCCGCCGACACGCCGACGATGCCCGCGCCGAGCACAACGACATCCATTCTCTTGTCTGACATCTATTTCACCACCGGAGCATCGCAGACCGCGGCGCCGATCCCGGACCCGCCGCCGGTGATGATGGTAACTCGCATGGGCCTGACGTTCTCGCGCTTGACCCGACGACTATAGGTTCGACGACCGGAAATGCCAATCATCGCAGCGCATGGGAGGGTCGCTCGAACACGCAAGCGGTGCGGACGATCCAAACCGTCCACACCGCATGACGTAGATTCTTCCGAGCTCAGAGCAGGAAGTCGCTGGCGTTGAACGCACCTGCCGTGGCTTCATGCACCGAGAAGACGATATCGGCGTTGCTATCTCCGTTGGTATCCCCGAATACGTTGAAGTTGCCATTTCCGAGGCTTCGGATCAGCAATTCGCCGCTCGCGCCGGTGAAACCGCCAGTGCCGGTGATGACATGAAAGGCGTTATTGCCACTCACGTTGGTTTGCGCGTCGATCGCCGATAAATCGATATGATCGAAAATATCGAAATCGGTGATACGCTCGCCTCCGCCGCTCGACAGATCGCCGGCGAGAAACTGAAAGGTATCGGCCCCGCCGCCGCCCGTCAGTACATCGAGACCGGCGCCGCCGCGCAGCACGTTCGCCGAATTGTTTCCGGTGATGGTGTCGTCCCCGGCGGTTCCGACAACCCGCTCGATCGAAACCATGGTATCGCGACCGTCCTCCAAGAAATAACCGCTGCCATTCTGCGTGGCAATGTGGGTTTCGCGGATAGCAAGCCCTGCAGCCCCTGAATCGGCCAGCGTGACCGTGACGCGACCATTTTGAAATCCGGAATAGTCGAGCGTATCGAATCCGCTTCCGCCGTCGATCGCATTGTTCCCATGGACGTCCACGAACTTGTCCTGATCGCCGTCGCCGAACAGCCTGTCATCGCCCTTGCCGCCGTCCAGCGTATCGTCGCCTTCGCCACCGGACATCTTGTCCTCGCCTTCATCGCCGAACAGCTTGTCGTCACCATCGTCGCCAAAAATATCGTCGTCGCCGCCGCCGCCATGGATCGTATCGGCACCGCCGCTGCCATGCAGAATGTCGCGGAAGCCCATCCCGAAGATTTCGTCACTCGCATCCGTGCCGTTGAGGAAATTCGACATGAACCAATTTCCAACAAGCTTTGCCATTGCCGTCACTCCCTGATGTCATCGGCCGTAGCCCAGTGCCCGGCTTCGATGGAGTGACCGTGCCATGGGGCAAACCGCCCGGCTGTTCCGCAGGGAACAGGGCATCGGGAAAACGGGAAGGCCGGCACGAAATGCGAAAGGCCGCCTCGCGGCGGCCTCGTCGTGATCAGCTCGGTTGGCCGGTTGCCGGCCGTCCGACCTGCGTCAAGACACAGCCTCTTCCGGGAGGTCATCGGGAAATTCGCCGAATGCCGCCAGCATCTTTTCGGCGTGCGGCCCACCTGCCACGGCCTCGATCAGTTCGAAGTACAGCGTCTTGTAAGACAGCATGGTCACTCCCTCGGACTTTAGCCTCGCCAACGCGGCATCGACATTGCGCGCCGACGAAAACAGCAGTTCCTCGATGGCGAAAACTTCGAAGCCCAGTTCGAGAAGACCAAGGCAGGATTGCAGGACGCACACATCGGTCTCACACCCCGCAACGATGATTTGCGTCTGCTTCAGCCGTTTGAGATGGGCCCGGATCGGCTTCTCCTTGGTGGGGTCGAAGAAATCCTTCTCGAAAACCTTGGTGGCGTCGCCGAGCGGCACCTTGATATCCTGCGGCACGGCGCCTTTTCGGTGGACCGGCCGCTCGAGCGTGACAATCGTCGGAATGCGCATGTACGCCAGCAGGCGCGCGAAGTTGCGCATGTTTTTGCGCAGGCGAGTGCGGTTGCGCGGCTCGAGCTGCGCCAGAAAGAAATCCTGATAGTCGATGATCGCGCTACAACACCGATCGACGTGGATGCGCTTTGGGGCTGACATTCAGCGACGATAGTTCGTCCGCCGCCGTTTGGCCAGAGACGCGGCCGCGCCGTGAATACCGCAATCGGCATTCGCCGCGATCAACGATCGGTTCGTTCCTCGGAGATATCACGGCGTTTTTCCATATTGAAGCGCCCGGCATAGATCGGCCTGCCACCGGTGGTTGGTCCCGGATATTGCACGATCAGGATATCGCCACCGGTCGCGGTTTCGAACTTGCCTTCAAAATGCGGATCGGGATGAAAGATCATCGTTCCGGCCGTGTAGAGATGGTCGTCGATCCGAAATTCGCCGGAAAGGATGTACCAGACCTGAGCGAAATCATGATTGTGAATCGGATGATGGGCGCCAGGTTCGAGCCGCAGGATGCCGGCGTTCGGTTCGGTCGGCCGTTCGGGCCGCGGGTGAAACAGCATCTTGCCGGTTTCGCCCGGCCAACGAATGGTCTCCCATTCGACGTCGTTGATGTGCTTGGCCTCGTACGGCAAATGCTTGCCGCTGGTTGAATTGGTTGCTGGCTGCATCGTCATTCTCCCTGGCTGATTTTGCTTTTGCTTGTTTTGCTCGTGCTGGATCTTGCCGGGGCCACGGCAGAAGCCACGCGCCACCAATCGAAATGCTCGGAAGACTTGTGCGAAGATTTGGCGACCACCATCAGGATCCGCGCCTCGTCTTCGCCGATATTGTCGGCGCGATGCGGCAGTTCGGAATTGAGGAAAATGCCTTCGCCCGCCGCGAGTTCGAAGATTTCCACGCCGACATGAAAGCGGATGCGGCCGCTGAGCACGTAGCAATATTCCTGCCCCGGATGCGACACCATCAGGTCCATCCGGTTCTTGCGCGGGAACAGCAGATGAAAGACCTCGAGGTCGTCGTTCGGCATGCCGCCGGCAAACAGCCGCCAGCGATAGCCGGTGCTCGGAATGCTCTGGTCCTCACCGCCGTCGCCGTGGCGATGCACGGTGACATCGCTGCGAAGCCGGTCGGGCGGATCGGCGAACAATTCACTGACGCCAATGTCTAGCGCCTGTGCAATCTGGATCAGGTTCGCGACCGAACTTGAGACCAGACCACGTTCCAGACGCGAGACGAACGCATCCGAAAGCCCGGTGGCGTCAGCCAATTGCTTCAGCTTCATGCCTCGCACCTCCCGCAACGCGCGGATGCGGCCACCCAGCCTGACCAAGGCTTCGTCATGGATTTTCATGACAGGGAGCATTTCCGAGATTTGCTCTATTGTCAATTAAAATTGCTTCACAGGCAATTTCGGTTGGGTGCGCCGATTGCTGTCATCCCTTTTCTGGCGGCAGGGTTTCGTACGTCGTCGGAATACAAACCGCCACACATCCTGGCTGACGATCCGGCCGTGCCGATTGATATCCTGTAGCGCTTTCGATCGTCGCGCAGGCGCCGCAAATCAACCAGGTCTTACCCGCGGTTCCCGGCCTGCGTAATTTGAACACCACCGTTCGCAATCTGGACAGTATCGCGACTCAGGGACGCCCTCGCGCAAGCGACGACGGTTGAAACGCCGTTGGAAACGCGCTGAAATAGCGAGAGATAAACAATCAAGAAGAGAGCAGACGTATTTGCAGCACAATTCTTTCTACGCGCCGCCTGCCGTCGCCGGGACCGCGTTCGAAGACCTGCTCGCAACTTTCCAGCTGCACGTTCCGCCGTTCAGGGCATTGCCGCCAAACGACTGCTTTCGCTGGAAATCGGATATCGTAATCGCGCCAGGGCTCGGTGCATTGCGCAGAAACCGATACACTGCCGATTGGGGCGTGGCCGCGGAGACCAGCGTCGAAGGTCTCAACATCGTCCTGCCGATTGCCGGCGGCGCCGAAGCGACGATCGGGACCAGGACCGTGATGGCGCCGCCACTCACGGCGCTGCTCGCGCCTTCCCCGTTGTCACGCCACATCAGGGCGCGCTGCGTCGACGGTGAGTATGCGAGCGTCACGCTGTCGTTGGAAGCCGGAGCAGTATCCAGGGTGCTTTCGGCCTTGTTCGAAGGCGCGATATTGAGCCAGCTCGATCTCGCACCGCTCCTGGACCTGTCGACCGGCCCAGGTGCGACCTTCAACCTGCTGGCTCAGACCATCGTATCGGGCATGCACGGCCCCCGACTCCTGGAGCGTTCGCCGAAGGCGATGGCCTTGCTCACCGAGGCGGCGCTGCGGCTGATCTTCGAGAATGTGCCGCATCGCCTCAGCCACCGCCTGGACCGCGAATTGCTCGCGGTGGCGCCCCGGCATACCTATCTGGCCATCGACTTCATGCATGCGAACTTACACCGGCCGCTGACCGTGATCGACATCGCGGAGGCCGTGGGCATCAGCGTGCGGTCGTTGCAGGCCGGATTTCGGCAATTCAGGAATACCACGCCGATCGCCTATTTGCGCAAAATCCGACTCGAGACGGCTCATGCGGAGTTATCATCGCCGGAGAACACATTGCCAGTCCGTGAAGTGGCGCTGAAGTGGGGCTTCGCGCAGATGGGGCGCTTTGCCGCGCAATATCGTGCCATGTTCGGGGTCTCTCCGTCTGAAACCGTCAGGCGGGCCGGTCGATGACGCTTTGATCGCTGTCGGAAAGCGCGGCCTCCATCTTGCGCTTTATGCTGGACAGGCCGACGGACCCCAGCGACAGCGTCGCATCTATTGATTTCATTTGATGCCGGAATGCTTCACGTGTCTCCGGATCGTCGATCTTGCCGATAATGATATCGAGCGTCTCGAGATTTTCCCGCAGCGCAACGATACTTCGGCTGAATATCTCGCACGAGCTCGCGGCCACGGCAATGTGATCCCTGGCTATCCGCGGGCGCAGGTGAACAGTGTCGGCTCGAATGGCGTCGGCAGATGCCTGGTGCAGCATGGTCGATCGTTGTGCCAGTTTTACTACGGTCCCCATCGTGGTCTCTTCCATTTTTATTCGGCGAATGCGCGAACCGTCGGCATACCTGCCGAAAGAACGAGGCCGAGAAGACCGACCAGACGATGCTTGTTTCCGATGCGCCTGAACTTGATCATCCCGTGGGCCTCCATTCGCGAAATCGACATGACGTCACGAGGTAGTAGAGGTCGCGCGCATTAACCAAATATTGCCTTGGGTTCCCGCCCGGCGTGATTTGCATAGACGCGTCGTAAAATGGACAGAACCGGACCTTCGAGACGCGCAGCGCCGGCGGCGAACGGTGGAAGCCGATGGCGACGCGCTGAAATTGCGCGAGCGAATCAGCTTCCGGTCGGATCGCGAATTGTTGGAAGCGGTGCCGGTCTGACGCGAACGACCTGGATCGAAGCGGAGGCCGTTTACAGCTTGCCGGATCAGCGCATTCCTCGCGCGATCCTGACGGTCTCGGAGGGTTGGTGTCCGAAGGCCGCCCGATACTGAACGGCAAAGCGCCCCATTTGCATGAAGCCCCATTTCTGCGCCACCTCGCTGATCAGCAAGGTGTTCTCCGGCCGCGATAGCTCCGTATGGACGGCCTCGAGGCGAATGTCGCGCAAATAGGCGAGCGGCGTGCTGTCGCGAAATTGCTGAAACCCGACCTGCAGCGACCGCACGCCAACTCCCGCGGCTTCGGCGATATCGCCCAGAGTCAGCGGCTGGTGCAAGTTGGCCCGCATGAAATCGATGGCGGCCCTGACGTGGCGCGGCATCGCGCCGGACAACCGCCGGTCCAATCGATTGCTGAGGCGGTGGGGAAAATTCTCGAAGATCAGCCGCAACGCCGCCTCGCTGAGCAGCGCCGCCGCTTTGTCCGACCTGACCGACTCGTCGTACGCGCCCGAGGTGATGGTCCGGGCGAGGAGCTCGAGCGTCCGTCCCGGTGGACTCGAGAGGTCAAGCTTGGGGTCCAGTTCAAGATCGAGCAGCGTAGCGTCGTCGAAGATCGTCGAGAGGGTCTTGTTGACGACCGCGACATCCCAGTTCAGCACGGTACGCGCGTGCGTGCCAAGGGATTGCGCCGACATTTGCGGGATTTCCAGCACGCCCCTGACCATGGCGGTGCCTGGTTCGGCGGCTATCGTCTTGTTACGTATGGTTGCGCCGATGACTCCGGCGGAGGGAAAGATGACGCCGAATCTCTCCTCCTCACCGCGCGAGCGATACGTCCAATCGGCGCTGCACTCTATGTACCAGGTGGAAAGACCATGTGCCGCCAATCCAACCTTGCAAGTCAACACGTCCGGGCGGCTGTTCAATACAATCCTGGACCGTACAAGCGATTGGAATCGATCGAACACCTCCTCCGAATTTTCCCGACTGTGGTCAACGTCTGCAGACATCCGCTAACTCCCGGGCGTCGCCTGCTTGCCTCGGTTCAAGGGTGGAAGTGAAATCAACTATAAAATCAAATCTTTTCGATAATAAAGGCGACCGCGAACATTTTGCAACGTCAACCTTTTGGTTGAGAGCCGTGCGGCCCGCAGCAATTCATTGTCGTCGCGCCCGAGCGGTACCGCGGTGTTTCGTGCGCCAAGCTTTCGCATGACCTCGGCGCCATGGCTTTCGAAGATCCTCGGGCTAACGCCCATCTTTCGGGCACTCTGCCTGTTGGAGTATCACGCAACGATGAGGATCAACAACCTCGCGCTCTCGCTTCGTCAGAGGTTTCTGGCCGGCCGCACAATTCCACATGGATTTCCAGTGTCCCGCTTGCGCGAGACCTGTCCGGATTGCGCAAGGCCTGTCCGGATTGCGCACGATCTGCCCGAATACGGAAATCGATAAAGTTTTGATTAGACCTTTAGCGTTCTACATCATGCACTCCTCGGCAACCGAACAGTGATCGGAGCTCGCCAATTGGCAACGAGCATTGGACGGCAAGCGCCAGCTACGACGAGGGGAACGCGAATACGAGTTTGTTCGCACTCGACGTGATGTTGCCATGGCGGCAACGGACGATGCATTGACGGCTGCGTTGGCAGCTGTTTCGGAGAAACACGATGACGGACGCCTCCTCAAAAGTTCTTTCACCCGGCAGACTCGAATTGTTTTGGGGACGCTTCCGCATCTCTTCCAGGCTGGCGGTTCTGCTGCTTCTTCCGTTGCTGGGCTTTGTGGGTGCGATGGGCATCGCGGTCGAGAGCGCTTGGCGGACGGAACGACGGATGGCCGACGTCGCCAATCTTGCGGAGGTGGCGGGCGCCGTCGGCAATCTGGTGACGTCGCTTCAACAAGAGGCAGGCGCAACCGCCGCCTTCGTTACCTCGAAGGGCACGCAAAAGGGTGACACCCTGCCGACATTGCGGAAAAATTCAAACGGCGCCTCGGCAGCCGTGGAAAAAGCTGTCGTCGCGGCCGATTTCGATCGAACCGGCGGCCACGCTGCGCGCGCTTTTCGGCAGGTCCAGCAGGCACTCAATCAGCTGGACGCCAAGCGACGTCTGGCCGACGGCCTGACAACGCCGGCTAGCGAGATCAACGACTACTACACTCCCATGATCGGTCAGTTGTTGAGCGTGAACCTGGAAATGCTCAACGTGATCGAGAGCCCGGAAGTCAGTCGAGGAACCTCGGCCTATGTCTATCTCCTTTGGTACAAGGAAGCCGCGAGCGCGACCCGCGCCAACGGAGTCGTCGGTTTCAACCGCGGCCTCTTCATGCCCGAGGAATTGGCGCGAGTTCAGAACTTCGTCGGATGGCAGTCGGTTTACGCAAAGTTGTTCAGCCTCTACGCGACGTCTGATCAGCAGACATTTTTTGATCAGACGGTCCGTGGTCCGCTCGTCGACACGGCCGTGAAAATGCAGCAGCTCGCGATCGCAACGCCGCCCAACGGAAAGTTGGGCAACGACACCGGCGACGACTGGTTCAAGGCTGCTTCAGCGCGCGTCGATCTCATGACTGAGGTCGAGAAGAAGCTGCAATCGGATTTCCTGTCCCTCGCCAAATCAACAGCGTCTGATGCGAAGGCCAAGCTTTACACCGGTGGCCTCATTGCTCTGATTCTACTAACCGTGACCGGACTGCTCTCCTTTAGCATCTTGCGTACGCTGACGCGGTCTATAGCTGGCATCACCGGCGCCATGGATCGCGTCGCTGCCGGCAGTTTCGACGACGAGGTCCCTTATCGCAGCAATCGCGACGAAATCGGCTCGTTGGCCTGTGCGCTCGACGTCTTCAAACAAAACAGCATCGCGATGAAGCGGCTTGAGTCGGACCAGGCTTCGCTGAAACAGCAGGCAGAAAGCGAACGCAAGGCGTCTCTGCTCTCACTGGCCGAAGAGTTCGAAGAACAAATCGGCGGTCTGGCGAAGGCGTTGGCGAGTGCAGCGACCGAAATGCAAGCGGCGGCCGGCAGCATGGCGACCACCAGCGACGAGACCAACCGGCAGTCAAGCGCCGTGGCTGCGGCGGCGGGGCAGGCATCGAGCAACGTCGAGACCGTCGCTTCGGCGAGTGAAGAACTAGCCGCCTCGATCAGGGAAGTCGGTCAGCGCGTTTCAGCATCTCGGGATATCGCCAAGCAGGCCATCGCAGAATCCGAAACGACCAGCGATACCGTGCAGGCGCTTTCCAAGAGTGCCAACTCCATTGGCGAGGTCGTGCAGCTCATTTCCTCGATCGCGGCTCAGACTAATCTGCTGGCCCTGAACGCCACGATAGAGGCGGCGCGCGCCGGCGAGGCCGGCAAGGGCTTCGCCGTCGTTGCCTCGGAAGTGAAGAGCCTGGCCAGCCAGACTGCGCAGGCGACCAAGACGATCGAAGGGCAGATCAACGAGATTCAGGCGCTGACGGGCAAGACAGTGTCGGCTATCGCGAACATCACGCAGATCGTCGCCAACATGTCGAATATCGGCATTGAGGTCGCCGCCGCCGTCGAGCAGCAAGGCGCCGCAACCGCGGAAATCGCCCGCAACGTGACCCAGGCGGCCAAGGGCACCGGGGATGTCTCGGTTAATATCGGGAGCGTGCATGTCGCCGCATCGACGACCAAGGCTGCCGCCGAGCAGATTCTCGGCTCGACGAGCGCGCTGTCCCACCAGGCAACGATTTTGAACTCGGAAGTCGACAAATTCCTTGCCGGTGTCCGCGCGGCGTAATGCGCGGAAGCCGTTAGAAACAACAACGATAGCCCTCCCCGCGGAAAGGCGAAGGCTATCGTTGTTCGATGCCCTGCATGCCGCTGCCCATGCTCACAAGATGCGGGCCTCCCACCGGCATATTTGCGCCCGGTCCGACCAGAAGCGGTCGATGCGGAGCTGTCGCGGAGCTTTGAAGCGCAAGGTTCCGCTTGACACACCGGCGGCATGTTGCTGGTATGTCAGTTATGACCACGACCTCTCTCGATCGCGATCGCGCCTATGCCCTGCTGCGCGATCTCGTGATTTCAGGCGAATTCTCCGCCGACGAGCCGCTGTCCGAGCGAAGCCTGTCGAGCCGGCTCGCGTTCGGACGAACGCCGGTCCGCGAGGCGCTGATGGCGCTCGCCAGGGACGGGCTGCTCACCATCCACCCGATGCGCGGCACCTTCGTGCGGCAGATGTCGTTCGATGACCTGCGCGAGATCCATGAAATGCGGCTGGCGCTCGAAGGCATGGCGGCCTATCTCGCCGCGACGCGGGGCCCGACCGACGCGCTGCGAAATTGCGCGGCCGAGCTGAAGCGGGTTCAGGCGCTGACCGCGATTGATGTGGAGGAGGCGCAGCAGATCGGCTGGGCGTTTCATGACGAACTCTTTCGCACCACCGCCAATTCCCGCCTCGTCCAGGCCTATGACAATCTGCGCGCCCAAAGCGGGCTCGCTTTGCAGAAAATGCCGCAATACAGCCCGGACCGCACGCGCAAGGCCGTCAACGAACATCTCGGCATCTACGCTGCAATCGAGGCGCGAGATCCTGACGCCGCGCAGCAGCGGATGTGGCGACATTTGTCATCGGCCTTCGAGGCGCGGCTGAAGGCCCTCGGCACCTTGCACCCGCAAACGTCCGAAAACGGAGACTATCGCGCATGAGCCTGCGATCCGGCGTCCGCCTGCTGTTCACAATGCCGCTGGTATTCAAGATGCTGACCGGCCTGATCCTCGGATTGGGCGTCGGGCTGCTGTGGCCGGATACCGGGGTGAGCCTGCGCCCGGTGGGCACGGCGTTCGTCGAAGCCGTGAAGATGATCGTCATTCCGGTCGTCTTCGCATCGGTTGCGCTCGGCATCTACCGGATGGGAACCGAACTCAGGGTTCTCGGACGCGTCGTCGCGATCAGTCTCGGCTATTTCTATCTTGCTACCGTGATCTCGATCATCATCGGCCTGCTCCTCAACGCCGCTTTCCATCCTGGCGCCGGCGCGCCGTTGGCTGCGACGGGCAAGCTGCCTGCGAACCTCGTGGTGTCGGTCGACTGGATCAAGTTCTTCATGGACATGATCCCCTCCAACATCGTCTCGGCGATGGCGGAACAGAAGATCCTGCCGACACTGGTGTTTTCCATCCTGTTTGGCCTGGCGCTGGCGTCGGTCGGCAAGGTCGGTGAACCGATGGTCGCCGTGCTGGAGGCCGTGATGGCGGCGATGTTCAAGATCACCAAATGGATCACCTCGCTGGCGCCGCTCGCCATCTTCGCGATCATGGCCTGGCTGTTCGCCAGCCAGGGGCTCGCCACCGTCGTCGCGCTCGCGAAGCTCGTTGCCGTCATGTATCTCGGGCTCGCGATCATGGTCGCGATCTTCTGGCTGATACTGCTCGCGATCGGAGAAAAGCCGATCGCGGTGACAAAGGCCGTGATGGAGCCGATGATCCTCGCCTTTACCACCCGCTCCTCGGAAGTGACCCTGCCGCTGCATATGGAAAAGCTTCAGGCCATGGGCGCATCGAACCGGATCGTCTCCGTCGTGCTGCCGCTCGGCTACGCTTTCAACCGCGACGGCGCGATCATGTATTTCGCGCTCGCCGTCACCTTCCTCGCCGAGGCCTATGGCGTGACGCTCACCTGGTCGACGCTCCTGACCATTGTCATGGTCACCACCATCGCCAGCAAGGGCAGCGCAAATGTTCCCTCCGGCGGGCTCGTCGCCATCGCCATGGTGCTGTCGGCGATCGGACTGCCCGTCGAGGCGCTGGCCATCATCGCCGGTGTCGATGCCTTCCTCGACATGGGCCGAACCGCGATCAACGTGTTCGGCAACACGGTAGCGGTGAAGCTGGTCGAGAAGTTCAGCGGCAACCTTGCGCTCGACGACGCGCAACCGGCGCCGGCCGCGCTACAGACCCAGAACGCTTGATGACCAGGCAGGAAGCGCACCCCGGCGCCGAAGGCGTCGTCGATCTGCGCAGCGATACCGTGACGCTTCCCACCCAGGCGATGCTCGAGCGCATGCAGCGCGCCCCGCTCGGCGACGACAGCCGGGAGGGCGACCCGACCGTCCGCGCGCTCGAGGAGTTGGCGGCATCGCTGACCGGCAAGGACGCAGCACTGTTCGTGCCGAGCGGCACGATGGGCAATCTGCTGGCCGTGCTCGCCCATGCCCCGCGGGGCACCGACGTGTTGGCCGATGCCGGCTCGCATCTGTTCAATTCCGAGATCGGCAGCCTGGTGACGATGGCGGGCCAAGTCCCGACGTCGGTCTTGGCCCGCCGCGGCGCGATGGACGAAGCGGCGCTCGAAACGGCGATCAAGGCATCGCAGGCGTCGGGCCGGCCCGGACCGGGGCTGATCTGGATGGAGACGACGCATAACGGCGCCGGCGGCGCCGTCCTGCCCGTGTCGCATATGGCGCGGGTCCATGCGCTTGGTCGGGCCAACGGCCTTGCCGTGCATGTCGATGGTGCGCGTCTCTTCAATGCGGCCGCCGCTCTGGGCATAGAGGCGCGACGTATCGCGGATCATGCCGACAGCGTCATGTTCTGCCTGTCGAAAGGGCTCAGCGCGCCGGTCGGCAGCATCCTTTCCGGCGACGAGAAGTTCATCGCGAAGGCGCGAACATTTCGCAAGCTTGTCGGCGGCAATATGCGCCAGGCCGGTGTGATCGCGGCCGCCGGCATCGTGGCGCTCGAAACGATGATCGAGCGCTTGCAGGAGGATCACGAAGCCGCCAGGTTCCTCGCAAGCGGACTGACGTGGCTGGACCCGGCGCTCGCGGATTCAGATCGAGTCCAAACCAACATCTTGCGGATGGACGTCTCCGCCAGCGACCGCGATGCGACAGCCTGGGCGTCCGCTCTCGCCAGGCATGGAATTCTCGTGCAGGCCAGCGGAGCGAAGCAACTTCGACTCGTCACCCATCGCCATATCGACCGTAGGGCTGTCGACCGGACCATTGCGGCCTTCACCGCTATCGCCGATGCCGGCTCGGCGGCGCACGTTCCGAAATAGGAGCACGCCAGGCTGAGGTCGGCGATGCAACGCGAGCGCCTGCTACCAAGCGTATCGCACTGTGCCCTTGCCGGCGTAGCTGCGGGTGACATTGGAGAACTCGCCTTCGAAAGTGGCGGCAAGCGAGAAGCCGTTCAGCCACTTCACTTCCGCCGACGCCGTGGTGAGCGCGGAGTCGGGCGCTTGCGCCGCGCCGTTGACGACAAAGGATGCGCCCGGCAGCGCCTGGAAGGTGGCGGCGATGGCGCGATCGGGCTTCAACGGCTTGCACGTTCGCGGACGTGGATGGCGCGCCACTCAGAACAAACCTGTGAACTTTTATGCGATTGAAATTACAATGTAATTTTCGCACGCCGAAAAAAGCTGGATGCTCTGCCGCAGTTTTTGACCTTTGGGAGGGGCGCAGCGTCAATCGAAGCTTTCCATTCGATGCGGTCAGGCAAGGAAGCCCACGAATGGATATCACTACTCGCGGCGCTGCGCTTTGAGGTCGCGCTGCACATCCGCCAACGCCAGCGGCTCAACCAACAGACCTTGTCGTTCGTAGCGGCGACGGCTCCGGCTAAAGCTCACGACCACAGCGCAGGTCTTGCTTTTCAACTTCACCCGCCGCGACAACAGCGCGTCGCCCGCCGGCAAGAACTCGAGTTTATCGAGACCAACGCAGCCCAGACATGCCGGGCCGGGATTTTCCATCATCAGCAGATCACCGCTGCCGCCGCACCGGTGGCACTTCCATTCGCTGTTCAACGGCCGGATCACCACCAGATCCGGGGCACGGCTCGCTTTCTCTGCCAAACGTTCGCGTTTCTTCTCGGAAAGCGCTTTTGAAACCCAATGGGTCCGGTACGCCGCCTCGATCGCAGGGTCCCCGCTTCGGCTGAAGCGCAGCGTCAGGCGTTGCGCTCCACGCGCGACATAGTTCGTCGGGTTTTCGGACAGGTTTCTTTCCCTCGCCCAGGACCGTAACAGCTTCATGGCTTCCGATATGCGCGGCAGGTTGGTCTGCACAACGCGCTCGAGGCAATCGACCTGACCGCGCCGCCAACGTTCCACCGTCCCGACGTCAAGCCACCCGATCCCGACGAGGACATCGATGGGGCTCACATACCCCTGGCCGGCGAGCGCCGCATTCGCAGCCTTGACGACACGATCGGCGAGCGCGTTCCGATCCTTCCGGTTCATCGCTTCACGGACCTCGTCGAGATCGCGGCGGCGCGCCTTTCTTGCCGGCGCTGGTCGGAATTTTGCGCCGGGACTCGGTCCGAGCTTGAGGTGGTTCACTCTTCTTTGCAGCCGAAGCTTTTTTCACGTCCGGCGTCTTGCTTCCGCTCAACGGCCCCGAACGTTTGTGCCGCTTTGGGGCGGCGGGAACGACAGCATCAGAAGTAGCGGATTCGGCCATCTCCAGTCCGAACAACGCTGCGACGTCGCTGTCGAGCAGCCTCGCCGCGCCGGGCGCTGCCGTTGCCAGCGCGAGATCCTGTCCGGCATTGGCGAGCAATTCGTTTTCGTCCACGCCGCGCAGCACGAAGAGCAACTGAGGCTTTTCGTCGAGTCTGGCGCCAACGCCGTAGAGCGCCGCCGCCACGTGCTTGCACATGTCTGCCCAGTCCGGACAACTGCAGGACAGCTTGATTTCCTCCGGCGAGGGAAATAAACCGTCGCCCTCCCGGCAGACGCGGTCCATGATACCCTTGGCCATGCGGCCTTGCAGGAGTTCGACCAAGGAGTCGATTGCTCCCGCGCAATCCCGGCAGACGGTCTTCCAGTGCGCCGGCTTGACAGGTGCGATGGTGATCTTGACCCGGTAGAGCGACGAACCGGCAACCCTCGCAACGACCTCACCTTTCGCAATTTGCAGGTCGAGGACGGAGCCGTTGCGGACATAGGCTCGGCCGCGCGGAATGCGTGACGCAAAGTCGCTGTAACGCTCGAGGTTGGCGCACCACGATTTGCCCCAGAAAGTTTTGGCAATCGTACGGCCCTCGATCGTCACGGGGGCAACGGGTTGCCCCTGTTTCCTGAGCTTGGCCAGCTTGCGTTGCGCCTGTCGCCGCTTCTCGGCCACCGGCACATAAGGGTGCCATTCAAAATAGCTCATCCGTCACCCTCCTTCGCCGCCGCGCTCAAATCGAGTGCCACGAGCTTCAGCAGTTCCTCGTCCTTCATCTCCGTCAACATCATCTCGGCACCGCCGCCGAGCACGTCTCCGGCCATTTGCTTCTTCGACTCGATCATCTGGTCGATCTTGTCCTCCACGGTGCCGCGGCAAATGAACTTGTGGACCAGAACGTTCCTAGTCTGCCCGATTCGGAAAGCTCTGTCGGTAGCTTGATTCTCTACCGCCGGATTCCACCACCTGTCGAAATGAATGACATGCGAGGCTGCGGTGAGATTGAGCCCTGCGCCCCCCGCTTTGAGCGAGAGTACGAAGAACGGAACGTCTTCGTCCTCCTGGAACTGGCGCACGAGTTCCTTTCGCTTCTTTATCTCCGTCTCGCCGTGCAGGACCAGGCCGGCCCGCCCGAACACGGAGCCAAGGAACGCCGCCAGCGGCGCCGTCGTCTCCCTGAACTGGCTGAAGACCAGCACCTTCTCCTGCCGGGCCGCGACCACCTCCACGATGTCGCGCAAGCGCGCGAGTTTGCCGCTGTCCTTCTCGGCCCATGCGCCGTCGCCGAGCCATTGCGAGGGATGGTTGCAGATTTGCTTCAGCCGCATGAGAAAGGCGAGGACCAGTCCCTTTCGCCCAATCCCGTCGACGCCTTCGAGCCGGCGCTCCAGCTCTTCGACTGCTTGCTGGTAGAGCGCGGCCTGCCTGCGGCTCAAGGCGCAAAACGCCTTCACCTCGGTCTTGTCGGGCAAATCTGCAATAACACTCTTGTCGGTTTTGAGACGCCGCAGGATATAGGGGCGCACCAGTTCGCGGAGCGGTCCGTAGGGGTTATGCGGCCGCTCGGCGAGGCCTTTGACGAAGGACGAAAACTGCTTCGACGAACCCAGCAATCCGGGATTGACGAAGTCGAAGATCGACCACAGGTCGCCGAGCCGGTTCTCGACCGGCGTGCCGGTCAGCGCAATACGCGTATCGGCCTGGAGTTGTTTGACAATTCTGGTCTGCTTGGCGGCCGGGTTTTTGACGGCCTGTGCCTCGTCAAGCACGACCAACCGCCACGGCGCGGTCACCAGCCAGGGCGAGCGCGCAAGAAAGCCGTAGCTTGTGATGACCAGATCTACGTCTGCCAGCAGGTCGTCCGCATTCAGCCTCTCGGCCGGCGCTGCCGATGGATGGGCCACCCGCGCCTCGAGGCTCGGCGCAAACCGGGCGATCTCCGAAGCCCAGTTGGCCAGCAGCGATGCCGGCGCGACCAGAAGGCACGGTTTTCGTTTGTCTCTGGCCTCGTTCTTCAGCACCAGCAGCAGTGACAACACCTGAATCGTCTTGCCGAGACCCATGTCGTCGGCAAGGCAGGCGCCGAGCCTGAGTTGAGTGAGCAAATAGAGCCATTGCACACCCGCCAGTTGATAGGGCCGCAATGTACCCTGAAGGGATTTTCCGGGATCGATCCGGGCGAGCCCGTCGGGGCGGCGCATCGCCGCCAGCGTCTCGGCCAGCCAGGGGCCGGCCACAGCCTGGCCCCAGCCGACATCTGCTTGCCCGCCAGCGTCCTTCTCGGCGATGCCAGCCCCAGCCAGCATGCGCATCGCCTCGCCGAACGACAGACCGTCGCTGGCGGCACGACGCTCGATCGCTTCGAATTTATCGAGCGTCCGGCGCAGGCCTTCGTGGTCGATTTCGACCCACTTGCCGCGTATCAGGACCAACCCGTCGGAATCGGCCAGGAGCCGCTTGATTTCGGCCGGCGAGAGCCTTTCACCGTCGAGCGTCACGTCCATGCGGAAGTCGAGCAGCGCATCCATCCCCACCTGCGACGGTGCATGCCCCCCGACCGTTGCCTTCACCTGCGGCCGCACCGGGCGGTTCATCCGCCAACTCGCCGGCATCCGCACGGCCACGCCGGCGCTTTCGAGCGCGGGCACGTCCTTCAGGAATTGTAGTGCTTGTTGCGGGCTCCAGCGCAGCGGGTGATAGATCTCACCGGCGTCGACCATGCTCTTCAGCCAGGTACAATCCTCGGCGGCGCGCTGGATCGGCAGCAGCAGCGACAACAGCCGCTCCCGGTTTTTCGCGCCGGCATATTCCTGCAAAGCCTTGCCGAGAGGCATATGCTGGGCTTTGGCTTCAGCCGAAAGCCGCGTCGTGTAAGTCGCCATGAACGCGAACGGCGCAGCTTCGTCGCTCCGGTTTTCGGCGAGATTGAAGTGCACACGCCCGATCAGGTTCCAGGCCGGATGCCGCCCTTTGAGAAACGCTTGCACGGAGAGCCCGGCGTCGGCCAGCTCGACGTCAAAGGCTGCGTCCATGCCTTGCCAAAGATCGGCCAGAACGGCCGCCGTCAGGTATTCTGCGCCCGTCATGGGCGGAACAGCCGCCGCAATACTGTCCAGCTCGCCATTTGCCGGAACGGGTATAGGCGGCTTGGTAACCCGCTCCCCGATGTTGGGAAGGGCGCATAGCACAGTTACGTAGCGAGACCCGAACTCTCGCCAGTACGACAGCACTGGAGGAAGCGCCGTCCCCACTTCGTTGGCGCCCAAACACAGCAATCCATGCCCCGGCCCCCGCAAAAACGCTTTTTCCAGGCGGGAGTTCTGCTCGGACTCAACCGCAAGCGCCTCCTCCGTCGGCCTCAGGATCAGCAAACCGCGCGGAGTGAGAACGGGCGCCAACCGCATGATCTATGCCGTCTTACGATCGCATTGGATGGGAGCTTGCCGGTCGCCCCGGCCGGCGGGCCGGTATCGGTGAATCCGGCACTTTGACGGAGTATTGGGCATACCTGGAGCTATTCATCTCCGGCCGCGGCTTGGCTGAAGCACTGCCCCGAATACCTCGTATCAAGCTGCGGCTCGTTTGGTCTGGCGACAGGCCGCCGCTTTCTTCGATGGCGGAAGGAGCAGGTCGGCGCCGGCGTGATTGGCAAGATAAGCTTCGACCAAGCTCGCGCCGATGACGATCATTCAACCGGCATGTCACAAAATTCCAAAAATTGGAAGCCTGCACGGAGGCAGCACGTCGCTTGTTCCCGGTAGCGGACGCGCCGCCTTCGGCGTGCCGGCGAGTGACCGCGCTGCGCCCGGAGATTGTCGCAGCGTGCAAAGCCAAAGAAATGGCGCGCCATTCAGAATAAAATTACGAACTATTATATTATTGAAATTGCAACGAAATTAAGGGTGGTTCGATTCGAGCCGCTCTTGAGGTGCGTTTGAAGTAACCAACCGCACCGGCCAACAACCGAAAGTACCCGACATCTCACAACCAATCGTCAGAGGGCCAATGCACGTTCGCAGCCCGCGGGCCGAACAACCAGGTCCTTAGATAGGGCGACGCCCCTTGCAGAATGCCATGGCTCATTTATGTATATCCAAGCTGGATATACATAGAGATAATGCCATGACAAGCTCCACAGTGTTCACCAGCAATCGCAGTCAGGCCGTCCGGCTCCCCAAGGCCGTCGCCTTTCCGGATGACGTGCATCAGGTCGACATTTTGAAGATCGGCCGCAGCCGTGTGATCGTGCCGCAAGGTAAACGATGGGACGACCTGTTTCAGAACGGCCCGCGCGCGGGTGAGGATTTCATGGTCGAGCGCGAGCAGCCGCGTGCCGAGGAGCGTGAACCGCTCTGATGCTCACCTACATGCTCGACACCAATATCTGCATCTATGTAATGAAGAAATATCCGCTGGACCTGCGGGAGAAATTCAATTCGCTGGCCGAGCAACTCTCCATCTCAAGCATCACGCTCGGCGAGTTGCACTACGGCGCGGAGAAGTCAGCGCGGCGCGTCGAGAACCTGACGGCCATCGAGCATTTCGTAGCGCGTCTCGACGTGCTCCCATTCGGGGCCAAAGCGGCGGCCCACTACGGCCAGGTCCGGGCAGAGCTGGAGCGGGCGGGAATGCCCTGCGGTCCGCACGACATGCAGATTGGCGGTCATGCCCGCAGCGAAGGATTGATCGTCGTCACCAACGATATGCGCGAGTTTACTCGCATGCCGGGAATCAGGGCTGAGAACTGGGCCTGATCGAAGCAGAGTGCATCTCGGCCGCGCGCAACCCCAGGAATCGTGGACGGCGCCCAACCCTGGCGCTTTGGGGCGAGCGACTACGAGGCCGCAATCGAAGGGCCGCATGTCTTGGACAGGCTCTCACGGGGACGGCTGCCCGCGCATTTTGGGACGAAGGGTTGATGACGGCCATGCAGCAACATGAACTCTCCATAGCCGAAGAAGCTCTCGCCGCTTCATTGTTGAAGGATCTCAGGGCCGCATAACCGGTTTCGTGGTTTTATTCTGAATGGTGGCAATTTGGCGCGCCACGGCCGATGAAGATGGGCACTATTGCTTCGCGATTCCCCTATGATGCCGTAGACCGCCACGCGCTCCAATCGGCAGATCTGCGACGGCCTGCGATCTTGCGCTATGCCGGAGGCGTGGCCGCCTTCCCGAACACGGGGTCAATGCCTCTTGTTCCCGTTTTGGGAACATGATAGAGTTCGGCATGCGGGTAATTGCTCGAAACGTGCTTGTCAGCTTCTGGGGCAAGCACCCGGAAGCAAAGGTCTCGCTTGAACGCTGGCACACGATCGTGAGAGCCGCGCAATGGGCTTCTACGGATGAGATTCAGAAAGCCGCTCCGAAAACCAAGGTACTGAATCGCGAGCGCGTGAGATTCGAGGTCGCAGGAGGAAACTATCGCCTGGTTGCCGCCTTCGATTTCCGCCGGCAGATCGCTTTCGTGAAGTTCATCGGCACCCACGCGGAATATGACCGCATCGATGCATTGACCGTGTCGCAGTTCTAGGGAGAGCACTATGGACATCCGGCCCATTCGCACAGACAAGGATCACCGTGCAGCGCTCGCAGCGATCGAGGCCTGCTGGGGCGCACCGGAGGGTACGGAGGAGGGCGACAAGCTTGATGTGCTCCTCGCGCTCGTCGAAATCTACGAGGCAAAGCGATGGCCGATCGAGATCGACGAGACCTTCGATCCCATCGACGTGCTCCGGTATGCCATAGACGAACTCGGCCATACGCAGGCCGAGCTGGCAGAACTTCTGGGCTCGCGCTCGCGTGCGTCGGAGGTTCTTTCGCGTCGGCGCGCGCTCACGGTCGAGATGATCCACAAGATCGGCGAGGCGTGGAAAATTCCGGCCGACCTTCTTGTTCGTCCCTACAAGATCGAAATTGCCGCTTGACCGGCGGGACGGTCGCCCAATGGCACACGCACGAGATGAGGTACGCGAGCAACGAATCGCCATGGAGGCCGTCGTCGATGCTTACGGTTCCGGCGAACGTGCGATGGGTTGGTACTATTACCTCGATGGCAAAATGAAGTTTCCATTCAAAGCGCGCTGCAGATTCGCGCGGCCCACTTCCATTCTCAAGGTCAAGGAGGAAGTCGAAGTTCTCGGTATGGCACCGGAAGAGGAATGCGAGAGCGAGATGTTTGTCTGGGTGGAACGGGCCAGCGATCGAATTGCCGTCCCTTTGGCGCAATTGCGACCATTGTCGAAAGATCAAGAGACCCAGGAGGCCGTCGGAGATTGGCTCTACTGGGTGGATCGCGGGTACGAGCTATGAGCGCCGCAAAGCACGCTATCCACCGCGTCCGCTCAAGCGCGTAAATGGCGGGTTTCGGCGTCGATGGCGTATTCCGAAGTGGCGCGCCCGAAGAGATTCGAACTCCTGACCCCCAGATTCGTAGTCTGGTGCTCTATCCAGCTGAGCTACGGGCGCGTTTTTCGCTAGACATCGTGGGCTAGTCGCCCCGATGCATCCGAGAGTGGTTCGGAAACGTCGCGAAGAGCGCTTTAGCTACCCGCTCCGGCCCGGATTGGCAAGCGCCGGAACGCGGGTTCTGGCAAGTGATTTGGCCGGGCAAAGCGGCCAAATCAGTCACAAAATGCAGCAAATTGGGCGATTTACGCCCGTGCCCGCTCGTTGCGGACGCTTTGCAGTTCCACCGGGCGGTCCGGAATCGAGATCCGGAAGGTGGCGCCGATGGTGCCTTCGACCAAATGGATGTCGCCTCCATGGGCGCGGACCAGCTCGGCGGCGATCGCCAGACCAAGCCCGCTGCCGCCGGGGCGGCCGGAGGTCTGGAATGCCTCGAACAGGTGCTCGCGGGCCCGCGCCGGCACGCCCGGGCCGGTGTCGGACACCTCGATGATCGCCACCGCGCCTTCGCGGCGGCCGGTGATTCGAATCTGCAACGCGGCCGCGTCGCCCTTCGGCCGGCTTTCCAGCGCCTGCGCCGCGTTGCGCACCAGATTGAGCAGCACGCGGAACATCTGATCGGGATCGGCGTCGACGGCGAGCCCGCGTTCGATCGCGCTGATCCAGGCGATCGAGGCGTCGGCGGCCAGCCCTGCGGATTCGCGCACCTCGGCCACCACGGGCTCGACCAGGATCATGCGGCGGTCGGGGGCGGCTTCCTGCACGCGGCCGTAAGAAAGGGTCGACTGGCAGAAGTCGATGGCACGCTCCAGCGAGCGCATCAGCTTCGGCGCAAAGCGCTGCACCCGCGGATCGGGCACGCTGGCGAGCTGGTCGGACAATAATTGCGATGACGCCAGCAAATTGCGCAGATCATGGTTGATCTTGGAGACGGCAAGGCCGAGGGCTGCGAGCCTGCTCTTCTGATGCAGCATCGAGACGAGGTCGCGCTGCATGTCGGACAATTCGCGCTCCGCCACACCGATCTCGTCGCCGCGCCCGCTCGGCACGATGATGCGCGCCGAACTTTCCGGATTTTCGTGGAAGCCGACCAGGCTCGCGGTCAGCCGCCGCATCGGCCGCACGAACAGATGATGCATGGCGAAATAGACCAGCGCCGCCGTCAGCATCGCGATGCCGAGCGACACCAGCAGCACGTTGCTGGAGAAGCGATACATCGCCTGCCGCAGCGGGTTCTCGTCAAACACGACTTCAATGAATTGCGCGCCGCCTGGCGCCGGCCCCACCAGGCGGATGGTGTGGTTGCCGGTCTCCAGCATGGTCTCGAAGGAATCGACGATCGCCGACCACACGGTCATGGTCCGCATATCGATGTCGTGGTCAATCGCGGTCGGCAGATCGGCGCTGGCGAGCAGCCGCCGCTGCTGCCCCATCTTGATCGCGACCGCGCGGGCGCCGACGCTCTTCAATATCTGCCGCGCCAGCGAATCCGGGACCATGCCGAGCGGCGCCGCGTCCAGCACCAGCACAGCGGTGTTGGCCGCCGCAAGGCGGTCGTTCAGCCGGTTGATCCGGAAGTTCGCGATCGTCGGCACGTACATCATCAGGCCGGCGATCATGACGAGGGGAATGGTCAGCAGCAGCAGCTTGCCGGACAGGCCCAGCCGGCGCCGCGGCGTTGGCCGTGGCGCTTCAATGGTCGGCTGGTCGTCGTCGGTCGCTGACACGAATATCCGCCTTGATAACCTGTTTTGAGCGCACGGCCGGACTCGAGACCGGCCTCATTGCCGCCTTGCCGCCGCCCCCCGCGCTGATTCCGAGGATGCGTTCCGCCCACGGACCGGTCAAATTACCGATCGCTAATGTCGGCCGGCTCCGATGTCAGGGGCGAACCACCTTCTCGTCCCTAAAAACCCCGTGAAAACAATAATATTCGCCCCAATTGCGCCAATTTAGAGAACCCCGATCGCGGCACCGCGAAACATTGACGAAAACAGGTCGCTCCCGTATAAGCCGCGCAATTGTCCGCGATGGCCCGGTCTGACCGGGGGCGGCTCATTTAGGGCCGCCGATGGCCCGTTTTGGGCCGGCCAGCATCACCGGACTCATCTCATTCAACGGCAAAATTGCAACGGCAAAATTGCCCGGTCAGCGGAGAACTACCCGTGAAGCGGACTTATCAACCCAGCAAACTGGTGCGCAAGCGCCGTCACGGCTTCCGCGCCCGTCTCGCCACGACCGGCGGCCGCAAGGTTCTCGCTGCGCGCCGTGCGCGTGGCCGCAAGCGTCTGAGCGCCTGAGCCGGGCCTCCCGGAGAATCCATTATGGATCGGCTAAGGCAGCGGGCGGACTTCCTCGCCGTTGCCAATGGCGCGCGAGCCAACAGCACCGCGTTCGTGGTGCAGGGCCGCCGCCGCGACGATGATGGCCCGATCCGGATCGGTTTTACCGTTACCAAAAAGAACGGTACCGCTACCGAGCGCAATCGCATCCGGCGCAGGCTTCGCGAACTGGTGAAGCGGCTGGATGTCATACCTATGCGACCGCACCATGATTATGTGCTAGTCGGGCGGCGCGCGGCGCTGCATCGCGATTTTACGACCATGCTCGACGACCTTCGCCAGGCGCTGCTTCGCCTCGACCGCCAGCCGGCAAAACCGGCCAAGATATTTTCGAACGAAAAGGCGCTATCGAGCGAAAAGGCTCTTTCGAACGAAGCGGCGAGCGGTTCGCGTCAGGAAAACGCGTCCAAAGATACCGGCACGAGCCGGAACCCGAGTTGAATGACGAGACCTTGAAACGATGACCGACAATCGCAACACCATCCTCGCCGTCATTCTGTCCGGCCTCGTGCTGATCGCCTGGCAATATTTCTACAACGTGCCGCAGATGGAAAAGCAGCGCGCGCAGACCCAGACCCAGGCCGAACTCGCCAAGCCCTCCTCGCCCCAGGCGACGCCCGGCAGCAACACCACCACTACCCCGCAGCCCGGCACGACACCGGCAACGCCCAACACCGCCAGCCAGCCCGCCGCGATCGTCAGCCGTGAAGCCGCGATCGCAGCCACCCCGCGCGTCAAGATCGACACGCCGCGCCTTATCGGCAGCATCTCGCTGAAGGGCGCTCGCATCGACGATCTGGCGCTGGTGCAATTCCGCGACACCGTCGATCCCACCTCGCCCGCGATAGTGCTGTATTCGCCCTCCAACACCGCGAGCCCCTATTATGCGGAGTTCGGCTGGGTTCCGGCGTCCGGTTCGACCGCACGCATCCCCGATCAGACCACCGTGTGGCAGCAGGAAGGTTCGGGCGCGCTGTCGCCGACCAACCCGGTGATCCTGAAATACGACAATGGCGACGGCCTCACCTTCCGCCGCACCATTGCGGTCGACGACCGCTATCTCTTCACCATCCGGGACGACGTGACCAATGTCGGCACCGCGCCGGTCACGCTTTACCCGTTCGCGCTGATCTCGCGCCACCACACCCCGCAGGTTTCGGGCTACTACATCCTGCACGAAGGCCTGATCGGCTACCTCGGCGCCGACGGCCTGCAGGAGTATGGCTACAAGAAAATCGACGACGCCAAATCGGTCGCCTTCAACATCACCGATGGCTGGCTCGGCATGACCGACAAATACTGGGCGTCGGCGCTGCTGCCGGACACCACCGCGAAGCTGCAGGCGCGCTTCTCGTCCAATCTGGTCAATACGGTTCGAACCTATCAGACCGACTATCTGCAGGACGCGCAGACGATCGCGATCGGCGGTACCGCCAGTAGCAATGCGCGGCTGTTTGCCGGCGCCAAGGAAGCCAGCGTCGTAGGCATAAACTTTCCGTTGGCCGGCCATGGCGGCTACAACAAGCAGCTCGGACTCAACCATTTCGACCTGTTGATCGACTGGGGCTGGTTCTACTTCATCACCAAGCCGATGTTCCTGGCGCTGGATTACTTCTATCATCTGGTCGGCAATTTCGGCGTCGCCATTCTGCTGGTGACGGTGCTGGTGAAGCTGCTGTTCTTCCCGCTCGCCAACAAATCCTACGCTTCGATGGCGAAGATGAAATCGGTGCAGCCGCAGCTCGCCGCGCTCAAGGAGCGCTATCCCGACGACCGGCAGAAGCAGCAGCAGGAGATGATGGAGATCTACAAGAAGGAGAAGATCAACCCGATCGCCGGTTGTCTTCCCGTCGCCTTGCAGATCCCGGTGTTCTTCTCGCTCTACAAGGTGCTGTTCGTCACCATCGAAATGCGCCACGCGCCGTTCTACGGCTGGATCAAGGACCTCTCGGCGCCCGATCCGACCACGATCTTCAATTTGTTCGGGCTGATCCCGTTCGATCCGATGGTGCTCGGACCGCATATCGGCCCGTATCTGATGCTCGGCGTCTGGCCGATCATCATGGGCATCACGATGTGGTTCCAGATGAAGCTGAACCCGACGCCGCCGGATCCGACCCAGAAGATGATCTTCGACTGGATGCCGCTGATCTTCACCTTCATGCTGGCAGGCTTCCCGGCGGGCCTCGTGATCTACTGGGCCTGGAACAACCTGCTGTCGGTGCTGCAGCAGAGCTTCATCATGCGCAAGAACGGCGTGAAGGTGGAGTTATTCGACAATCTGAAGTCGATGTTCGCCAAGAAGGCCGTCGAGAAGTCCTGAACGCTGCCCTCATCCTGAGGAGCGCGCCCTTGCGCGCGTCTCGAAGGATGGGCCGCCACCGATAGTATCGGGCCCCATGGTTCGAGACGGCGCAGAAGAGCGCCTCCTCACCATGAGGGACTGAAATAGAAAGCCTTCGCATGACCGACGAACCTGATGCGAAGCTGATCGAGGAAGGCCGAAAGCTTTTCGCCGGCGAGTGGCAATTCGTCTGGGCCTCGCCCTCGATCGAAACCCTGCCGCCGATGGCCAGCATGGAGGTGGCGTTTGCCGGCCGCTCCAATGTCGGCAAATCGAGCCTGATCAACGCGCTGACCGGCCGCAACGCGCTGGCGCGCACCTCGCACACGCCCGGCCGCACCCAGGAACTGATCTTCTTCGAAGGCCCCGAGAATGCCGGGCTGCGGCTGGTCGATATGCCCGGCTATGGCTACGCCTCGGCGCCGAAGGTCAAGGTCGCGTCATGGACCAAGCTGATCCATCAATTCCTGCAGGGACGCGCCACGCTGGCGCGGGTCTATGTCTTGATCGACGCCCGCCATGGCATCAAGGACGTCGACCGCGACGTGCTGAAGACGCTGGATAAGTCCGCGGTGAGCTATCAGGTGGTGCTGACCAAGGCGGACCAGGTGAAGCGGACTGAACTCGAACAGCACATCGAAGAGACGACAGCCGCGCTCGCCAAGCACCCGGCCGCATTTCCGGACGTACTGGTGACCTCCTCGCGCGACGGCAGCGGCATGCCGGAATTACGCGCCGCGATGGTGCGTCTGCTCGCCGAGCGAAGCTGATGTCACGCGCCTGTCGTATCCTGATCGTGCTCGCGGCCATCATGGGCGCCGACGGCGTGATACTGGCCGCGGCATCCGCGCATCAAGCCGATGCCTCGCGGCTGGCTTCAGCGTCCTCGATGCTGCTGTTCCACGCCACCGCCGTACTGGCCGCCGTGGCGCTGGCCGAGCGCGGCATCATCGATGCCCGGATCGGAATCTTCGCCGCCTTCAGCTTCGTCGTCGCCGCCAGCCTGTTCGCCGGCGATCTGGCGCTGCGGCAATATGCCGGCCACGGCCTGTTTCCTTTTGCCGCCCCGACCGGCGGCACGCTGTTGATCGCAAGCTGGCTGGTGCTGGCGGTGTCAGCGGCTTGGCCGAGGCGGGCGTGAGAATTCCGTAGCCCGGATGGAGCGGAGCGCAATCCGGGGCCACAGAATTGCACGACCCCACTTTGCGCCCTGCCCGCCAATCAGCTAGAACCCGGCCCGACATCTGGAAATGACGAGAGCCGCTTCATGACCGACTCGCAGGATATCAGCCCACTCGATCAGGCCCGCATCCTGTCCGAGGCGCTGCCGCACATGCAGGAATATGACGAGGAAACCATCGTCATTAAATATGGCGGCCATGCCATGGGCGCCGAAGACCTCGCCAAGGCCTTTGCCCGCGACATCGTGCTCTTGGAGCAGACCGCGATCAATCCGGTGGTCGTGCATGGCGGCGGGCCGCAGATCGCGACCATGCTGAAGCGGCTCGGCATCCAGTCCGAATTTGCCGCCGGCCTGCGCATCACCGATGCGGCGACCATCGAGATCGTCGAGATGGTGCTGGCCGGTTCGGTCAACAAGCAACTGGTCGGCTACATCAACGAAGCCGGCGGCAAGGCCGTCGGCCTCAGCGGCAAAGACGGCAACATGGTGAAGGCGTCGAAGACGACGCGCACCATGGTCGATCCGGATTCCAATATCGAAAAGGCAATCGATCTCGGCTTCGTCGGCGACCCCGACAAAGTGGACCTGACCTTGCTGAACCAGTTGATCGGCCATGAGCTGATCCCGGTGCTGGCGCCGCTGGCGACCTCGCATGACGGACAGACGCTCAATGTCAACGCCGACACGTTTGCCGGCGCGGTGGCCGGCGCGCTGAAGGCAAAACGCCTGCTGCTTCTGACCGACGTTCCCGGCGTGCTCGACAAGTCCAAGAAGCTGATTCCGGAACTGTCGGTAAAGGATGCGCGCAAGCTGATCGCCGACGGCACGATTTCCGGCGGCATGATCCCGAAGGTCGAGACCTGCATCTATTCGCTGGAACAGGGCGTGCAGGGCGTCGTCATCATCGACGGCAAGACACCGCACGCCGTGCTGCTCGAATTGTTCACCAATCAAGGCACCGGCACGCTGATCCACAAGTGACAAGCGCGATCTCCCCGCCTCCGATGCTCCCGCGCAGCTTCCGCGCAAGAATGCGGCGGCATGGGAGGCGCACGATCCTGGCGCTGCCGGCGGCGGCGATCTCGCTGTTCGTCTCGGCGGCACCGGCGCTGGCCGACCTGAAACTCTGCAACCGCATGAGCTATGTGGTCGAGGCCGCGATCGGCATCGACGAAAAATCGGCGACCGCCACGCGCGGTTGGTTTCGCATCGATCCGGCCGCCTGCCGTGTCGTGTTGCAGGGCGCGCTGACGGCGGATCGCATTTTGCTGAACGCGCGCGCGCTCGGCGTCTACGGCGCCTCGCCAATCCCGCAAGGCGGCAACGACACGCTGTGCATCGCGCCGGAGAATTTCGTCATTGCCGCGGCGCGCCAGTGCCGCACCGGACAGACGGCGGCGCCGTTCACCCAGATCACGCCGACACGGACCGATGACGGCAATCTGGTCGCCTATCTCGCCGAGGACAGCGAATATGACGACGAACAGGCGCGGCTTGCCGGCATCCAGCGGCTGCTCGTGATCGCGGGCTATGACGCCGCCCCGATTGACGGCGTCGACGGCCCGAAGACGCAAGGCGCGCTGGCAGCCTTCCTGAAAAATCGCGGGCTCGCCGCCGATATCGCGCAGTCGCCGAACTTCTTCGCCACCATGATCGCCGCGGTGCAGTCGCCGTCCTCGACGGGGCTTACCTGGTGCAACGACACCCCGCACAAGATCATGGCCGCGGTCGCCACCGACGACGGCAAGATCGTGACCAGCCGCGGCTGGTATCGGATCGATCCCGGCAAATGCCTGCACCCCGACGTGACCGGCCAGCCGAAGCAGGTGTTCAGTTTTGCCGAAGCCGTCGACGGCGAGAACCGCACCATCAGCATCAAGGACAGGCCACTGAATTGGGGCGGCACCACGCAGCTCTGCACCCGCGAGAGCAAGTTCGAGATCAACGAACAGGGCGATTGCGGCAGCCGCGGCCTTAGCCCGAACGGCTTTGGCCCCGTCGACATGTCGAGCGGCGGCAAGACGCTAAGGTTTGCGATGCCATGATGGGATGTCTGTCTATCGTCGTCCCGGCGAAGGCCGGGACCCATAACCACAGATCTGAGTTTTGGTTGGTGACGGCGCCACAAGAAAAGGCCATTCACATTGTGCGCACCAATGGACTACACGGCGTATGGGTCCCGGCCTTCGCCGGGACGACACGGTGAGCGAGCGATGAACACACCCCGCACCTTCAGCCACATCGACACCTGGGTGTTCGATCTCGACAACACGCTGTACCCGCATCACGTCAATCTGTGGCAACAGGTCGATGCCCGCATCGGCGAGTTCATCAGCGCTTATTTGAAGATTTCCGCGGAAGAAGCCCGCGTGATCCAGAAGGATTATTACCGCCGCTACGGCACCAGCATGCGCGGCATGATGACCGAGCATGGCGTGCACGCCGACGATTACCTCGCTTACGTGCACAAGATCGATCACTCGCCGCTGGAGCCGAATCCCGCGATGGGCGCGGCGATCGCCAAACTGCCGGGACGCAAGCTGATCCTGACCAACGGCTCGACCGACCATGCCGGCGCGGTGCTCGATCGCCTCGGCCTGGCTGCGCATTTCGAGGCGGTGTTCGACATCATCGCCGCCGAACTGGAGCCGAAGCCGGCGCCGCAGACCTACCAGAAATTCCTTAGGGTGCATGGCGTCGATCCGGCGAAGTCCGCGATGTTCGAGGATCTCGCCCGCAACCTCGTGGTGCCGCACGAACTCGGCATGACCACGGTGCTGGTGGTGCCCGACGGCGCCAAGGAAGTGGTGCGCGAGGACTGGGAACTGGAAGGCCGCGACGCCGCCTATGTCGATCACGTCACCGATGATTTGACGGGGTTTTTGGCGGGGTTGCGATAACCCCTCTTTCGTCGTCCCGGCGAAGGCCGGGACGACGGCAGCGCAAGCCTTGACTCTCCCCCGCCAAATCCCGAAAAAGCCTCCCAATTGGCTTCACAATTATCCCGATATCCCGAGGAATCCCCGATGTCCCTGTCCGCGCTGGAAACCACCGTCAACACCGCGTTCGATGCCCGCGACGGCATCTCGACGGCGACCAAGGGTGAAGTTCGCGAGGCCGTGGATCATTCGCTCGAACTGCTCGACAAGGGCGAAGTGCGCGTCGCCGAGCGTGCGGCCGACGGCAAGTGGAAGGTCAATCAGTGGCTGAAGAAGGCGGTGCTGCTGTCGTTCCGCCTCAACGACATGGGCTCCATTCCGGGCGGCCCCGGCCAGGCGTCGTGGTGGGACAAGGTGCCGTCGAAGTTCGAGGGCTGGGGCGAGAACCGCTTTCGCGATGCCGGATTCCGCGCGGTGCCCGGCGCGATCGTGCGCCGCTCGGCCTTCATCGCCCGCAACGTCGTGCTGATGCCGTCCTTCGTCAATCTCGGCGCCTATGTCGATGAAGCGACCATGATCGACACCTGGTCCACCGTCGGCTCCTGCGCGCAGATCGGCAAGCGCGTGCACATCTCCGGCGGCGTCGGCATCGGCGGCGTGCTGGAACCGCTGCAGGCCGAGCCTGTCATCATCGAGGACGATTGCTTCATCGGCGCGCGCTCGGAAGTCGCCGAAGGCGTGATCGTGCGCAAGGGCGCGGTGCTGTCGATGGGCGTGTTCCTCGGCGCCTCCACCAAGATCGTCGACCGCGACACCGGCGAGACCTTCATCGGCGAGGTTCCGGAATATGCCGTGGTGGTTCCCGGAAACCTGCCGGCGCGCCCGCTGAAGAACGGCCAGCCCGGCCCCTCCACCGCCTGCGCCGTCATCGTCAAGCGGGTCGACGAGCGGACCCGGGCCAAAACCAGCATCAACGAGCTGCTGCGGGACTAAATCCTCGAACCTGAGGCGTCCTGACGCGACAAATATCCAGACCGCGGGGGTATTCCGCCGTCTAGAGGTTGCGATGGACTACGGTTGGTATCTGTTCGGTTTTAAGGGCCGCATCAACCGCGCCAATTTCTGGCTGGCGTGGCCGATCATGCTTTGCATGATGATGTTGCTGGCACTATTGACCTCCACCGTCGGCAAATTGCTCGGCGGTCTCGGATCGTTCGGCTTCGACATCAAAGACATCTTCGCCGTTCTCGACCCCGAATCCTATCGTTCGCTGTCGACGAATGACCTCTATGGTGTCGTCGGCAAGGCGATCGGAACGCCTCTGTTCCTGTGGGTCTACCTGGCGATCTCGATCAAGCGGCTGCATGACCGCAACAAGAGCGCCTGGTGGATGATGCTGTTTTTCGTCTTCCCCGGCCTCTTCGACCAATTCGCGGATCGGCTCGGCGATTCCTATCCCGTCATCTTTGTCGGATACGTCTCGTTCGCTTTCTGCATCTGGGGCGTCATCGAACTGGGTTTCCTCAAGGGAACGAAGGGGCCCAACCGGTTCGGCGCCGACCCGTTGGCGCCGATCGATACGCGGCCGCCCTGGGACCAGCAAAGCGAAATCGAAATGGTGCCGCACAAGGCTGGCCCGCCGCCGGTTTGACGTGCTAATCGGAGCACATGATTGACGCCGTTTCCATTACCCGCGACCTCGTCCGCTGCCCATCCGTGACGCCGGCCGACGCCGGCGCGCTCGGCGTGCTCGAAAGCCTCCTGAAGGCCGCCGGCTTCGAGGTACATCGCGTTACCTTCGGCGAGCCCGGCACATCAGACATCGACAATCTCTATGCCCGCATCGGCAACGCTGCGCCGCATATCACCTTCGCCGGCCATACCGACGTGGTGCCTGCCGGCGACGAGGCGGCATGGAGCCATGGCGCGTTCTCGGGCGACATCAAGGACGGCTTCCTCTATGGCCGCGGGGCGGTCGACATGAAGGGCGGCATCGCCTGCAGCTTCGCGGCGGTGCTGCAATATCTCGCCGACCATGGCGGCCAGCCAAAAGGCTCGATCTCGTTCCTGATCACCGGCGACGAGGAAGATATCTCGGTCAACGGCACCATCAAGCTGCTGCAATGGGTCGCGGCGCGCGGTGAGAAATTCGATCATTGTGTGCTCGGTGAGCCCAGCAATGTCGAGGTGCTCGGCGATTGCATCAAGGTCGGCCGGCGCGGCTCGCAATCCGGCACGCTGTTTGTGGATGGCGTGCAGGGCCACGTCGCCTATCCGCACCGCGCGGCCAATCCGGTGCCGGATATTTCGCGGCTGATCGTGGCGCTGAGCGATGAGCCCCTCGACCATGGCAGCGCCCAGTTCCAGGCTTCCAACCTCGAATTCACCTCGGTCGATGTCGGCAACACCGCCAGTAACGTGATCGCGGCTCAGGCGCGCGCGAAATTCAACATCCGCTTCAACGACAACCACACGCAGGAAACGCTGCGGGCGCTGGTCGAGGCGCGGCTTGTAAAGGCTTGCGGCAACCGCATCCGCGCGCGCATCGTGTGGGAGCCGTCGAACTCCAACGTGTTCGTCACAAAACCCGGCGCCTTCACTGATCTGGCTGTCAGCGCGATCGAAGAGGTGACGGGACGCAAGCCGGAATTGAGCACGAGCGGCGGCACCTCGGATGCCCGCTTCATCTCCAGCTATTGCCCGGTGATCGAATTCGGCCTGGTCGGCCAGACCATGCACCAGGTCGACGAGCGCACGCCGGTGTCGGACCTGGAAAAGCTGACGAGGGTCTATCGTGGCGTGCTGGACCGGTATTTCGCGTAACCCACCGACGTCGGCAGCAGACCGCCCGACACAAAAATTTTGAAAACAACCCCATGCACAGTAAGGCTGGGGTCCGCTAGTAATCCACGCATACCAGATATAGCCCGTCGGGCGGCGCGACCGGGCCGCAGGCGGCGCGGTTGCGGGCTGCGAGGGCGGCGGCAAGATCGTCGGCGCTCCAGCGGCCTTCACCGACCCAGACCAATGATCCCACTATCGAGCGCACCTGGCTGTGCAGGAACGAGCGGGCTGAAGTCAGAATCGAAATGGCGTCGCCGTCCCTGACGACATCGAGCTGGTCGAGCGTCTTCTCCGGCGACTTCGCCTGGCATTCGGTATCGCGGAATGTCGTAAAATCATGCTTGCCGACGAGGCGCTGGGCGGCTGCATGCATCGCGTCGGTGTCGAGATGGCGCGGCACCCGCCAGGTTCTGTTGATGTCGAGCGCGAGATTGGCTCTGATGTTGGCGATGCGGTAGCGGTAATGGCGCTTGATGGCCGAGAATCTTGCCTCGAAATCATCGGCGACGATCTCGGCGCTGAGCACGCCGATCGGATGCGGCCGCAAATGCGCGTTCAGCCCGTCGCGAAAGCGCCCCGGCACGAAATGCTTTTCGATATCGCAATGGGCGACCTGCCCCAGCGCGTGCACGCCGGCGTCCGTACGCCCCGCGCCGTGGACGCGGACTTTTTCGCCGCAGATCGCCTTGACCGCGGTTTCCAGCGCGCCCTGCACCGTTGGCGCGTTGTCCTGGATTTGCCAGCCCGAGAACGGCGTGCCGTCATATTCGATGATGAGTTTATAGCGGGGCATCAGCCGAGCCGCGCCGGCGGCTTCAACGGCGTGCCGCGCAGAAAGTCCGCTGATTTCATCGGGGCCTTGCCCGCGCGCTGCAATTCGAGAATGCGGATCGCGCCGTCGCCGCAGGCAATTGTGAGCTGCTCGTCGAGCACGTCGCCCGGCGAACCCGTGTCCTTCACCGGCTCGCAGCGCAGGATCTTGATGCGCGCCGCTTCGCCGTCGAGCGCAGCCTCGCACCAGGCGCCCGGAAATGGCGACAGGCCATGGATGTGCCGCAGCACTTCGCGCGCCGGCCGGCTCCAGTCGATCCGCGCCTCGGCCTTCTCGATCTTGGCGGCGTAGGTGACGCCTTCGTCGCTTTGCTTGCGCAATTGCAAACCGCCGCGTTCCAGCCCGCCCATCGCGCGCACCATCAGGTCCGCCCCGAGTGGCGCCAGCGCGTCGTGGAGATCGGCAGCGGTCATCGTGTCCGAAATAGGAAGGCGCTCCACCATTGCGACGTCGCCGGTATCGAGACCGACATCCATCTTCATCACCATCACGCCGGATTCGGCGTCGCCTTCCATGATGGCGCGATTGATCGGCGCGGCGCCGCGCCAGCGCGGCAGCAGCGAGCCGTGCAGGTTGAAGCAGCCGAGCGGCGGCGCATCCAGGATCGCCTGCGGCAGGATCATGCCATAGGCGACGACCACGGCGGCCTCCGCATTGTGCGCGCGAAATTCTTCGAGCGCTTCGGGCGTCTTCAATGTCGTCGGCGTCAACACGGGAATACCGAGCCGCCGCGCCTCCTGCTCGACCGGCGTCGGCTGCAGCTTCATGCCGCGCCCGGCCGGCTTCGGCGCACGGGTGTAGACGGCCGCGATCTCATGGCCATGGGCCACCAGCTCCAGCAGCGTCGGCACCGCGAAATCGGGCGTGCCCATGAAGATTAGACGGAGAGGCATGTGGTGACGATATCCCGAGACGATTGATTTTACTCGTCATGGCCGGGCTTGTCCCGGCCATCCACGTCTTTGGTACAGCGAGAAAGAAAGACGTGGATGCCCGGGACATGCCCGGGCATGACGGCGGAGAGAGTTGCAGCTACTCCGCCGCCCTCTTCGCGGCCTTGGTAAACTTCTTCATGACGCGGTCGCGCTTCAGCTTGGACAAATAATCCACGAACAGCACGCCGTTGAGGTGGTCGATCTCGTGCTGGATGCAGGTGGCGAACAGCCCGTCGGCGTCTTCCTCGTGCACCTTGCCGTCCAGATCAGTATAGCGCACGCGCACCTGGGCCGGCCGCTCGACCGCCTCGTAATACTCGGGGATCGAAAGGCAGCCTTCCTCGTAGACCGACAGTTCCTCGGACGAAGAGATGATCTCCGGATTGATGAAGACCCGCGGCTCCGGCTTGATCTCGCCGTCCTCGGCCTTCTTGGCAAGGTCCATGGTGATCAGCCGCAGCGGTTGGGCGACCTGGATCGCGGCGAGCCCAATGCCGGGCGCGTCATACATGGTCTCGAGCATGTCGTCGGCGAGCTTGCGGATCTCCGACGTCACCTTCTCGATGGGTTTGGAGACGAGCCGCAACTGTTTGTCCGGCAGAATGATGATTTCTCGTAAGGCCATGATGAGGCGATTTAAGCTGCTGGTTTGCCGCGGTCAATCCGCGACGGAACCGGTTAAGGCGGCCTTAACCATGATTTTTAACGCGGCGTTAACCACGAAAATTAAGGTCTCATTTACCATAAACGTTCCCTCTTCGTTCGTGAAAATCAGCGAATCGGCTACAAGCAGGCCATGAACGAGATTCTTTTTGTGGCCGGCGACCTGCCGATTCGGACCGTTGACGCGCTGATCGGCTTCGGCGTGCTGGCGCTGGTGCTGCTGCTGACGATCGCCATCGTGATTGCCCGGTCCGGCCGCCGCGGCGCGGAACTGGCGATGGCGCAGGCGATCCGGGCCGACGAGCTCGAAGAGCGCCTGAGCGAGATGCTGCGCGCCCAGAGCGAATCCAGCGGCCGGGTCCACGAAATGGGTCAGGCGCTGGCCGGCCGTCAGGCCGAGATGGCGCGCGCCGTCAACGAGCGGCTGGATTCGGTGACCCACCGGGTCGGCCAGTCGATGGAAGCCACCACCCGCAACACCATGGACAGTTTGCGCGCGCTGCATGAGCGGCTCGGCATCATCGACAATGCGCATAAAAATCTCACCGACCTGACCTCCCAAGTCACGACGCTGCGCGACGTGCTCGCCAACAAGCAGTCGCGCGGCGCCTTCGGCCAGGCGCGGATGGAAGCGATCGTGCAGGACGGCATGCCGAAGGGCGCCTACGAATTCCAGTACACGCTCTCGTCAGGCAAGCGGCCGGACTGCGTGGTGTTCCTGCCCGATCAGCGCCCGCTCTGCATCGATGCGAAGTTTCCGCTGGAGGCGATGACCGCGCTGCACGACGCGCGCACCGACGAGGAAAAGAAATACGCGACAGGGCGCCTGCGCGCCGACGTGATGAAGCATGTCAGCGATATCGCCGAGAAATATCTGATCGCCGGCGAGACCCAGGATACTGCGCTGATGTTCGTGCCGTCGGAATCGGTCTATGCCGAAATCCACGACGGGTTCGACGACGTGATCCAGAAGGCCTACCGCGCCCGCGTCGTGCTGGTGTCGCCGTCGCTGCTGATGCTGGCGATCCAGGTGATGCAGCAGATCCTCAAAGATGCCCGCATGCGCGACGCCGCCGACCAGATCCGCACCGAGGTGCTGAATCTCGGCGACGATCTGGGCCGCCTGCGCGACCGCGTGCTGAAGCTGCAAAAGCATTTCGGCGACGTGAACGAGGACGTGCGGCAAATCCTGATCTCCGCCGACAAGATCGAAAAACGCGCCGGACGGATCGAGGAGCTGGATTTCAGCAAGACCGAGGCCCCGGCCGAGGCACCGCGCATCGTCAAGGCGGGCGCAGCGGAGCTGTTTCCGTTGCCGCGGAAGATGCAGGCGGGGGAGTAAGGGCGGCTACAAATATCGTGTCATCGCCCGGCTTGACCGGGCGACCCAGTACGCCGCGGCCTTTCGATCTATCCCGAACGTCTCTGGAATACTGGGTGCCCCGCTTTCGCGGAGGACGACAAGTTTTGTTGTTCGTCCTTCCGGCGCCCACCGCCATCACGAGAAGCTGCGCAATTCATTGCTGTCATCGCCCGGCCCCGACCGGGCGACCCAGTACGCCGCGGCCTTTCGATCTATCTCGAACACCTCTGGAATATTGGGTCCCCCGCTTTCGCGGAGGACGACAAGTTTTGTTGTTCAAGGCCCCGCGATCTCCGGATAAAGATCGATCCAGTCCGGATTCTCTTTTTCTATCAACGCAATCTTCCACGCCCGCGGCCATTTCTTCAACCGCTTCTCGCGCTGAATTGCCGTTTCAACTTCGTCGAAGCATTCGAAATACACCAGCCGATTCACGTCGTAATCTTTGGTGAATCCTTCGACGGTGCCGGATTTGTGTTCGTACACACGACGAACGAGGTCATTGGTCACACCGATGTACAGTGTCCCGCCGATGCGACTGGCCAGGATGTAGACGAAGTAGCTGCGCGCTCCCATCTGCCGCCTCTGGAATACTGGGTCGCCCGGTCGAGCCGGGCGATGACAGTATCATTTTTGGCGGCCGAATCTGCTAGCACTGCTCGATGACATCGACGCCTGACAGCCAGCCTCAAGCATCCGATCGACCATCACCCCGCGCCTCCTGGCGCGAAGCGTGGGCGGTCTATCTGCAGCCGCGCGTATTGATCGTGATGATGCTCGGGTTCTCGTCAGGGCTGCCGCTGGCGCTTTCGGGATCGACGCTGCTGGTGTGGGTCAGCGAGAACGGTGTCAGTCTCGGCACCATCGGGCTGTTCACCCTGGTCGGCACGCCTTACACGCTCAAGTTCCTGTGGGCGCCACTGGTGGATGGACTTAACATTCCGCTGCTGACGCGCTGGCTCGGGCGGCGGCGCGGCTGGCTGGTCTTCACCCAATTGCTGCTGATGGCCGCGATCCTCGGACTGGCACTGACCGATCCCGCGCGCTCGCCGTTCTACGTCGCGCTCGGCGCCCTCTTGGTCGCCACGACGTCGGCAACGCAGGACATCGTGGTCGATGCATTCAGGGTCGAAAGCCTCGCGGAGAACGAACAGGCCGCCGGCATGGCGTCCTATGTGGCGGCCTATCGCGTCGGCATGGTGGCGTCCACGGCCGGCGCGCTGTTTCTCGTCACCGGCTTCGAGTATGCCGGGCTGTCGCGGCTCGATGCCTGGATGGCGAGTTTCGCTGTCATGGCGGCGCTGGTGCTGATCGGCATCGTCACGGTGCTGTGCGCGCGGGAGCCGGAGCAGTCCCGCATTGCTGACGCCGCAGCAGGCGGAAAGCCTTCGGTCAGCCGCATCGCCGAGGCCGCGATGGGCTCTTTCAGCGAATTCCTGACCCAGCGCCATGCCATCGTCGTCTTGGTGTTCGTGATGCTGTTCAAGTTTACCGACGCCTTCGCCGGCGCGATGACGGTGCCGTTCATCATCGACATCGGCTTTACGCGCAACGACTACGCCATCATCGTCAAGGGCCTCGGCCTGGCCGCGACCCTGATCGGCGGTTTCGCCGGTGGCTTCCTCGCGCGCGGCTATTCGCTGGTGACCTGCCTGTGGATCGGCGGCCTGCTGCAGGCGGTGTCCAATCTCACCTTCACCTGGCTGGCGCTGGTCGGGCCGCAGCAATGGGCGCTGTCCGTCGCCGTCTCGGTGGAAGCGTTCACCGGTGCGATCGGCACGGTGATCTTCGTCGCGTACCTCTCCGCGCTGTGCAAGAATCCGTTGCACACCGCGACCCAATACGCGCTGCTCACCGCGCTGGCGTCGGTCGGCCGCATCTATCTGTCATCGGGCGCGGGCTATGTGGCGACCGCGACCGGCTGGCCGCTGTTCTTCGTAGTCTCCGTCGCGGTCGCGGTGCCGAGCCTGATCCTGCTGGCGTGGCTGCAGCGCCGCGGGCATTTCGAAGGATTGGGGACGGTGAAGGTTTAGTTGCAAGAGGCGTTGAACACCGCGTCATCAAACTCAGTCGTCGTCCTCCGCGAAAGCGGGGGACCCAGTATTCCAGAGAAGTCGTGATTGAACGATAGGCCGCGGCGTACTGGGCGCCCGGTCGAGCCGGGCGATGACAGCGGTGCTTGTGGCAACGGCGGCGACAACTCAATTCTTCGTCACCACGCTCCACTTGGTGATCACGGCTTCGCTCATCTGGCCGGCATCCTGCGCGCAGGCGACTTCGTCGACCTTCACTGAAATTTCCTTGCCGATGAAATTCTTCAGTTGCGCTGCCTGTGCGTCGCTCGAGGTGATGAGCTGGAACGTTTCCGGGCCGGTCTCCAGATTGCACAGCCCGTTCGGCGGCGGCAGACGGCGCGGCTCGCTGGTGACCTGATAGGTGGAGACGCGTTTGCCTTTCTTGCCGCCGCGAACCTTCATGGCGTTGAGTTCCCCCGACAGGACGTCACCGGCATTGATCAGCTTGCCCGGCTTCGGCGTCGGTTCCGCCTGCTGTGCCGATGCGGAAGGCGCAGCTAGAGCTGCTGCCATGATGGCCGCAAAGCCCAGCCGTTTGCCGAATCGTGGTTTCGTCATGTCGATCAGTTCCGTTATGTTGGTTAGAATAGTGTGTTGGTTAGAAAAGCGTTCGCTGCCGCATCGCAGCCGATAGCGTACCTTCATCGAGATAATCAAGCTCGCCGCCGACCGGCACGCCATGGGCCAGCCGTGTCACCTTGACGTTAGCTTCCTGCAGCAGATCGGTGATGTAGTGCGCCGTGGTCTGGCCATCAACCGTTGCGTTCAGCGCCAGGACGATCTCGCTCACTTGCTGGTCATGCGCCCGCGCCACCAGCGCATCGATGGTGAGATCCTGCGGGCCGACGCCGTCGAGCGGCGACAGCGTCGCGCCCAGCACGTGATAACGGCCGTTGGTCGCATTCGCCCGCTCCAGCGCCCACAGATCCGCGACGTCGGCGACGACGACGATGGTCGTGGGATCGCGCCGCGGGTCGATGCACACCGTGCAGGGATTTTGCGTATCGATGTTGCCGCAGGTCTTGCAGACCTGAATTTTTTCGATCGCGACCTGCAACGCGCCGGCAAGCGGCGTCATCAGCGCTTCGCGCTTCTTGATCAGATGCAGCGCCGCACGCCGCGCCGAACGGGGACCTAAGCCCGGCAGCCGCGCCAGCAACTGAATCAGACGTTCGATTTCGGGGCCGGCAACCGCGGTAGCCATTTCAGGTAAGGCCAAGGCCCGGCGGCAAACCCAATCCGCCGGTCAGCGCCTGCATCTTTTCCTGCATCGCGGCTTCCGCCTTGCGCTTGGCGTCGTTAAGCGCGGTCACCAGCAAGTCCTCGAGGACTTCGCGCTCGTCCGCCTTCATCAGCGACGGATCGATCTTGACGCCCTTCACTTCCATCTTCGCGGTCATGCGCACGGCGACCAGGCCGCCGCCGGAAATGCCCTCGACTTCGACATTGCCGAGTTCTTCCTGCATCGCCTGCATCTTGGATTGCAGCTGCGCTGCCTGCTTCATCATGCCGAGAAAATCAGCCATTTGCGGTTTTCCTTGCGTGCGTCCTTAAGAAGATCAATCGTCGTCGCTGTCGGAAATCTCGCTGGGGTCTTCGCCGATCGCATCTGATTCCGGCGGCTCGGCGGCAAGCTTGCGCACCTCGACGACCTTGGCGCCGGGAAACCGCGCCAGCACTTCCTGCACCCGCGGATCGGCTTCCGCGGCGCGCGCGTGTTCGTTCTTGGCGTGTTCGTTCTGCGAGCGCAGCGTCGGCTGTCCGGCCTCGTTGGAGACGATCACGGTCCAGCGCCGGCCGGTCCATTGTTCCAGCTTGCGGGAGAGATCGCTGACCAGCGCCCGCGCCGCGTGGCGTTCGAGGGCCACTTCCAGTCGCCCGTCCTCCATGCGCACCAGGCGCATATCGGCTTCGAGCGCTGCCTTGATCAGGAGGTCGCGTTTCTCGCCGGCCAATGCCACGAGCTGCGCAAAGCTGGTGATTCGCAAAGCGGGAGCGGATTGCGTCTCCGGCGCGGGCGAGGCCATTTGCGGACGCGCGGACGCCTCGGCGCCGGTTCTTGACGCCGACGATGTGCGCATCGGTGCCGACGACATGGCGGATACCGTAGAGGTTGGCGCAGACGATCGCGACGGCCCGGCACTGCCGGAAACCACCGGCGACGACCCGCCGCCGTTCTGTTCGAGCATCCTGATCGCTTCGTCCGGGGTCGGCATATCAGCGACATAGGCGATGCGCACCAGCACCATCTCGGCCGCGGCGGCCGGCCGCGTCGCGGTCTGCACCTCGGTGATGCCCTTGAGGAGCATCTGCCACATCCGCGACAGCACCCGCATCGAAAGCTTGGCGGCAAAGTCGCGCGCGCGCACGCGCTCGGTCTCGCCATAGGCGACATTATCGGCGGTGGCCGGAACCACTTTCACGCGGGTGACGAAATTGACGAATTCGGCCAGATCAGACAGCACCACGACCGGATCGGCGCCGACATCATACTGCTCGCGGAATTCCCTAAAGGCGCTGGCGATATCGCCGCGCGCCAGCGATTCGAAGAGATCGATGACGCGGGTGCGATCGGCAAGGCCGAGCATCTGCCGCACCGCATCGGCGCGCACATGGCCGGCGGCATGCGCGATCGCCTGGTCGAACAGCGACAGCGAATCGCGCACCGAGCCTTCGGCGGCGCGCGCGATGATGCCGAGCGCTTCGGGCTCGACCTCGACGCCTTCTTTGGTGGCGATGTTGGACAGATGTCCCATCAGCACGTCGGCCTCGACCCGGCGGAGGTCAAATCGCTGGCAGCGCGACAGCACCGTGACCGGGACTTTTCGGATTTCGGTGGTCGCGAACACGAATTTGGCGTGCTCCGGCGGCTCCTCCAGCGTCTTCAGGAACGCGTTGAAGGCCGCCGTCGACAGCATGTGGACTTCGTCGATGATGTAGACCTTGTAGCGGGCGCTGGCCGGCGCATAGCGCACGCTGTCATTGATCTGGCGCACATCGTCGACGCCGGTATGGGAAGCGGCGTCCATTTCCAGCACGTCCATGTGCCGGCTTTCCATGATCGCCTGGCAATGCACGCCGAGCGTCGGCATCTGGATCGCCGGGCCCTTCACGGAGCCATCGGCCATTTCGTAATTGAGCGCGCGGGCGAGGATCCGCGCCGTGGTGGTCTTGCCGACCCCGCGCACCCCGGTCAGAATCCAGGCCTGCGGAATGCGCCCGGTCTCGAACGCATTCGAAACGGTGCGGACCATGGCCTCCTGGCCGATCAGGTCCTCGAAGCTGGAGGGGCGGTATTTGCGCGCCAGAACCCGATAGGGTTTTCCGGCCTCGGGGACGCCGCCGAGAGCGAAGCCGCCCTGATTGGCGCTGTCTGCTTTGTCTTGATCAGGCTTTTCCTGGGGAGCGCCAGCATCGTTCATCGGTCGATCCGCAATTGATTGTCTCTCAAGGCCGGTTTGCGGAACGGAAGAGGAATCAAGCGCCAAAGGCGGCCTCGCCGCTTTCAGCGCGATTCGCTCAAAAAACAGGTAGGAGACTGACGAGCGACCCGATCCGGACCTCGTTAGGGCTGCTTCCTTCCGGACCTGACCCGGTTGGCGAGTGGCTCGTCCACCGCCAATCTCCCGGTCCTTATTTGGGGCCAAAAGGGCCGGAAAGCAAGCGGGGCTGGATGCCTTCCACGGGCAAGAAAGCCCCCGTTTCGTCATGGCCGGGCTTGTCCCGGCCATCCACGTCTTGCTTTCTGGCCTGATGTGAAAAAAAAGACGTGGATGCCCGGCATAAAGCCGGGCATGACGGGTGTGGTTCGCGGCTCCCGTCTCTGCGGCGCTGCAAGGAATATTCGGGAACCCTAGATGCCCACTGACGCCGCCTGGTCGCTGCACTCACAGCTCAAGAAAGACACCATCGATATCGGCGACCTGCCGCTGTGCCGGGTGCTGGTCATCAAGGACGCGCATTACCCGTGGATGCTGCTGGTGCCGCGCCGCGAGGGGGCGGTGGAGATCATCGACCTCGACGAGGTAGCCCAGGCGCAATTGATGACGGAGGTCTCGCGCGTCGCCCGCGCCCTGAAAGAGATCACCCAATGCGACAAGCTCAATATCGCAGCCCTGGGTAATCTGGTGCCGCAGCTCCATGTTCACGTCATCGCGCGCCGCACCAGCGATGCGGCCTGGCCGCGGCCGGTCTGGGGTGTGATGCCGCCACTGGCGCATGACGCCGAGGAAGTCCAGAATTTCATCAGCGCGCTCCGCCGCAAGATTTGGCTAGGTTGAATTCATGTCCGTTTTCGATTCGTTTCCGCTCGGCAAGCCGGCTTTCGTCACCCACATTCTCGACCGCGCCGCGCATCTGCGCGGCAATGACGAGAAACTGTTCGCGCTGGAAAGCCACCGCGACGCCCGCGCCTATGTGATCTATCGCGACTCGCTGGTGGTGCGGCAGGAGAGTGGAGGATCGCGCGTCCAGCTCAGCGTCGAGGAAGCGATCAAGCTGGGCGCCAATCCCGGCACGATCTTTTTGGGCCTGCGCGACGGCGCGCCGGTTTTCGGCATGGGCATTTCCGCAGCCGCGGTGGAAAAGCTGCTGGGCCGCGATGATGTCGCCGTCACCGAATTGCGCGGCATGGTGATGCAGGGCGCGGTGCCGACCGAACAGCTCTCGGGAATCGCGATGGCGAAATCGATGGTGAGCTGGCATCAGCGCCACGGCTATTGCGCCAATTGCGGCACCCGCACCGCGATGAAGGAGGGCGGCTGGAAGCGCGATTGCCCGAGCTGCAAGGCCGAGCATTTTCCGCGCACCGATCCGGTCGTGATCATGCTGGTCACGCATGGCGACAGATGCCTGCTGGGGCGGCAGAAGCAATTCATGCCGGGGATGTGGTCGTGCCTCGCCGGGTTCGTCGAGGCCGCCGAAACCATCGAAGACGCGGTCCGGCGCGAGATTTTCGAAGAATCCGGAATTCACTGCACCGACGTGACCTATTACATGACGCAGCCATGGCCCTATCCGTCGTCGCTGATGATCGGATGCGCCGCGCGCGCCACCTCGGATGAAATTGTGGTCGACAAGGCCGAACTGGAGGATGCGCGCTGGTTCAGTCGCGACGAAGTAACCCTGATGCACAGCCGGACACATCCCGACGGGATGTTTGCCGCGCATCCGTTCGCGATTGCGCATCATTTGATCGGCCGCTGGGTGCATGGGCCAATTGATTCGAGCATTTAGCGGGAACTCTCCGATGGACCAAGTCATTACCCCCGGATTCCATTGCTTCTCCGGGTTCCGGCACACGGCGGAACCCGCATGACGGATCCCCGGATGAACTTTCACGAAAAAGCGCCGAAAATCCCGCCGCGCATCCTGTGCATCGGCATGCCGGTGCGCGACCTGACATTCCGCGTCAGCGGCATTCCGGCGCGCGGCTCGAAAGAAAATGCCACCCATTTCGATGAGATCTGCGGCGGCAATGCGCTCAATGCCGCGATCGGTATCGTGCGGCTCGGCGGCCGCGCCTCGGTCTGCGGGCCGATGGGTGACGTCAAGGAAACGTCGAGCCGATTCATTTTCGATAAGCTCGCCCACGAAGGCATTGAGACCAACCAGCTCGTGCATATGCCGGGCTTGGTGACGCCGATCTCGGCCGTCATGGTCGACCCGAGCGGCGAGCGCACCATCGTGACCTTCCGCGATCCGGAACTGTGGAAGGTGCATCTGCCCGACACCGAGACGCTGCTGGACGACTGCGCCGCCATCCTGACCGAGAGCCGTTGCGCGGAGTTCTGCACGGATCTTTGCGCCGAGGCGCAAAAGCGCGGCATCCCCGTGATCGTCGATGTCGATCGCGCGATGTCGCTACGCGAGGGGCTGCTCAATGCGTCGTCGCATCTGGTGTTCTCGAGCGAGCCGCTGCAGGAGACCGCCGGGGTCACCGACGACGCCCAGGCGCTGAAGAAAATCGCCAAACTGACCAAGTCGTTCCTGGCGGGAACCCGCGGCGCGCGCGGCACGATCTGGCTCGACGAGCACGGGGGCATTCAGGAGACCCCGGCGTTCCCGGTCCATACCGTCGACACGCTGGGCGCCGGCGACGTGTTCCACGGCGCCTTCGCGCTCGGTATCACCGAAGGACAGGAGTTGCGGCAGGCACTGCGATTCGCTTCGGCCGCCGCGGCGCTGAAATGCACTCGCCACGGCGGCGCCTTTGCTGCCCCGCAACGTCTTGAAGTTGAAGAGCTTTTGAAGCAGGGCCTGGATGCCGGCGCGGCCCAGCCCGGTCAATAAATGGACTTGATATAGAAGAATTTTCTATATATGAGGGATGAAATCCTTCTCTATGGAACATTATTCTCATGTCCGACATTGCCGTTCAGCTCCCCGATGCCAACCGCCGGCTCGACGCCATCGACCGCAAAATCCTGACCGTGCTGCAGGAGGACGCTTCCCTCTCCGTGGCCGAAATCGGCGACCGGGTCGGGCTGTCCTCGACACCGTGCTGGAAGCGCATCCAGCGGCTCGAAGCCGACGGCGTGATCCTGCGCCGGGTTGCCCTGGTCGATCAGAACAAGATCGGGCTCGGCATTTCCGTGTTCGTCTCGGTCGAGAGCTCCGATCATTCCGAGGCCTGGCTGAAGACCTTCGCCAGCGCCGTCAGCGCCATGCCCGAGGTGATGGAGTTCTACCGGATGGCGGGCGACGTCGATTACATGCTGCGCGTCGTGGTCGCCGACATGGCGAGCTATGACGTGTTCTACAAAAAACTGATCAGCGCCGTGCCGCTGAAGAACGTCACCTCGCGCTTTGCGATGGAGAAGATCAAGTCGGTGACGGCACTGCCGGTGCCGGCGGCGTAGGGCACTGCTTGTCATCGTCCGCGAAGGCGGACGATCCAGTATCCCAGAGACGCCGATGATTGAACCGATAGGCCGCGGCGTACTGGGTCCCCCGCCTTCGCGGGGGATGACGACCGAGCGCTAGGCGAACACCGTCCGCCCCCCTCAAATCGTCTGATTATACTCGCCGACTTCGGGATGGGTGCGCAGCACCACATTCATCGCCTCGAACATGTCGTGCATCCGCTGCTCGGCAACCGGACTCTCGACCACCACGACCAGTTCCGGCTTGTTGGAGGACGCCCGCACCAGGCCCCAGCTGCCGTCTTCGACGGTGACCCGCACGCCGTTGACGGTAACGAGATCGCGGATGTTTTGGCCCGCAACCTTCTCGCCCTTTTGCTGCAGCGTCTCGAAATGCTTCACCACGGCGTCGACGACGCCGTATTTGGTTTCGTCGGCGCAATGCGGCGACATCGTCGGCGACGACCAGGTCTTCGGCAGCGCGTCTTTCAAATCCGCCATCGACTTGCCGGTGGCGCGGTCGAGCATTTCGCAGATCGCGATCGCCGAGACCAGGCCGTCATCATAGCCACGGCCGAACGGCTTGTTGAAGAAGAAGTGCCCGGATTTTTCGAACCCCGCCAGCGCGCCGAGTTCATTGGTACGGCGCTTCATGTAGGAATGGCCGGTCTTCCAATACTGGGTTTTGGCGCCCTGCTTCTGCAGCACGGGATCCGTCACGAAAAGCCCGGTCGATTTCACGTCGACCACGAACAGCGCATCCTTGTGGATCGCCGACATGTCGCGCGCCAGCATCACGCCGACCTTGTCGGCGAAGATCTCTTCGCCGGTGTTGTCGACGACGCCGCAACGGTCGCCGTCGCCGTCGAAGCCTAAGCCCACATCGGCCTTGTGCTTCAGCACCTCGTCGCGGATCGCGTGCAGCATCTCCATGTCTTCGGGATTCGGATTGTATTTCGGGAAGGTGTGATCGAGCTCGGTGTCGAGCGGGATCACCTCGCAGCCGATCGCTTCCATCACCTGCGGCGCGAACGCGCCCGCGGTGCCGTTGCCGCAGGCGACCACGACTTTCAGCTTGCGCTTCAGCTTGGGGCGGCTGGTGAGATCGGCGATATAGCGCGCCGGGAAATTCTCGTGGAACTGATAGGAACCGCCGGCCTTGTTCTTGAACTCGGCGTTGAGCACGATTTCCTTCAGCCGCGTCATCTCGTCGGGGCCGAAGGTCAGCGGCCGGTTGGCGCCCATCTTGACGCCGGTCCAGCCATTGTCGTTATGCGACGCCGTGACCATCGCCACACAGGGCACATCGAGGTCGAACTGGGCGAAATAGGCCATCGGCGTCACGGCAAGGCCGATGTCGTGCACCTTGCATCCCGACGCCATCAGGCCCGAGATCAGCGCATATTTGATCGAGGCCGAATAGCCGCGGAAGTCGTGTCCGGTGACGATCTCCTGCTTGACGCCGCGTTCCGCGATCAGCGCGCCGAGCCCCATGCCCAGCGCCTGAATGCCCATCAGGTTGATTTCCTTGTTGAACAGCCAGCGCGCGTCATACTCGCGAAAGCCCGTGGCCTTCACCATCGGTTCGGATTCGAAGGCATAGGTATTCGGAACCAGCACGGCTTTCGGCTTTGGAAACATGGGGATGGCCTCTTGGGAATGCAGAATGGGCAATGCCGCAGGCTTAGCGAAAGCACAGCGGCAGCGGAAGGCGGGATTGGCGCCTTTTGGCGATTAATTGCGGCGGATTTGGCGACGGAATTGCCTAGACCTTCAGCTCTGATTGCATCAGAACTGAAGCTCTAAACTCCTGTTTTGACGCGTTTTCTACCGCAGATAAGTCTACGCAATCTGCGTAAACTTGATTGCTATGCGAACCGGCATCCACCCCGGATCAAGTCCGGGGCAGGCTTTCGCTCGAAAACGCTTTATTGTTCCAGCACCAGTTTGCCGTTGGCGTATTCGAAGCGCTTCAGCTTCGACAGGAACGACAGGCCGAGCAGGTTTTCCGAGAGCGCCTCGTCGGGCAGCACCATGGCATCGACGTCGCGCACCACGATCCCGCCGAGATCGATCATGGCAAGCCGTGTGCGCGCGGCCTTGATGGTGCCGTTGGCGGTGGTGACGGTGGCATTGTAGTCGCCCCGGGAGGGACGCAGGCCGAACCGCGCCGCGGATTTTTCGTTCAGCGCCACCAGCGAGGCGCCGGTGTCGATCATGAAGTCGACGCGCTGGCCGTCGATCCGGCCGTCGGTCTGGAAATGACCACGCGCGTCCCTGGGAATGCTGATGCTGCGGCCACTGGTCTGCGCGACCGTTGCGGCCTCCGCTTTGGGTGGCGCGGCATTGGCGGGCGCCGGCGTAAATTTATCCGCCATCTGCGCCATGAAGCTGCCGAGGGCGACCAGGACGGCGGCAAAGATCATCAGGTTACGCATGACGCCACACTCGATACGCTGGTTTCAGCTCCAAGACCGCCGATAACACCACGGCGCCGGCCAAGCTGCGACTAACAACGCCGGCCGAGGTTGCCATTTTGGCGAAAAGGATGAGTGAAGTGTTAACGCAGGCGCGCAATCGCGCCGTTCAGGTGCCGCGCGGCTTGACCCGCCGTGTCGGCGCGGCGCTGGCCGGGTCTTCCGGCCAGGGATGCCGGGGATAGCGGCCGCGCAGGTCGGAACGCACGGCCGCATAACTGCCGCGCCAAAACCCCGGCAAATCGCGCGTCACCTGCACCGGCCGCTGTGCCGGCGACAGCAGTTCCAGCACCAGCGGCACCGCACCCTTGGCGATCGAAGGGTGGGTGTTGAGTCCGAACAATTCCTGCAACCGCACGGCAATCGTAGGGCCCTGCTCGGCCTCATAGTCGATTGCAAGCTGGGTGCCGGTCGGCGCCTCGAAATGCGTCGGCGCTTCGCGTTCCAGCCGTGCGCGCAGATCCCACGGCAACAGGGCCATCAGCGCGTCCGAGAGATCGCCTGATGATAAATCCTTCAGTGAAGTCTTGTCGTAGAGAACAGGCTCCAGCCACGTCTCGCTTGTCGCGGCGAGCGCGTCGTCGGACAAATCCGGCCAGCTTTCGCCTTCCGCCTTGCGCAGGAACATGACGCGGTCGCGCCATTGCTTGGATGATTTCGACCACGGCAATTTGTCGAGCCCGGCCGCGATCAATCCGGCGGCGAAAATCTTTGCGGTCTCCGCCGAGGGCGACAGCGCCATCGGCGCTTCCGAAAGCGTGATCGCGTGCAGGCTGCGCTTGCGCCGCGCCCGCAAAGCCATCGCGCCGCGATCGAAGGAAATTTCTTCGGCGTTCTCGATCTGGTCGGCAAAACGCAGTTCGATCTCGTCCTGCGCGATCGGCGCCGCCAATAGGATACGCCCCTGCGCAGCGGTGCCGGTGAGTTCGGCGACCGCGATATAGGGCGCGCGCGCCAGCGACGAGGTTTGGTCCACGGCCGCCCCCCTTCCATTGGCGAGCACAAAGCTGCCATTGCCCCGGTTGCGCGCGACGCGATCGGGGAAGGCGAAGGCCAGCATCACGCCGGTGCTCAACTCACCGTCCGTTTGCGCAACCGACGAAGACCGCGCTTCTGCCGCCACCTGCGAGGCCCAGCGCTGCGAGAGACTCCGCGCGCTGGAGGCGCGCTGGCCTCGGTCGCGGCGGAATTGATCCAGCCTGTGATCGAGATCGACGCTGTCGCCGCCAAGCCCGCGCTCGGTCAGGATGGCGGCGATGGCGGCGGCTTCCTCGCCTGCGCCTGCGCGATGCGAATCCACGATCATGCGCGCCAGCCGCGGCGGCAGCGCCAGCGCGCGCAGGCTCTTGCCCTCGGCGGTAATCCGGCCGTCGCCATCGAGCGCACCGAGTTCGGAAAGGAGACTGTTGGCCTCCTTCAGCGCGGGTGCCGGCGGCGGATCGAGGAACGCCAATGTCGCGGGATCGCGCACGCCCCATTGCGCGAGATCAAGCACCAGCGAGGACAAATCGGCCGAGAGAATTTCGGGCTGCGTATAGGCCGCAAGCGATGCGGTCTGCGGTTCGTCCCACAGCCGGTAGCAGACGCCGGGCTCGGTACGGCCGGCGCGGCCGCGGCGCTGATCGACCGCGGCGCGCGAGGCGCGCACGGTTTCCAGCCGGGTCAGGCCGATATCCGGCTCATAGCGCGGCACCCGCGCCATGCCGGAATCGACGACGATGCGAACGCCCTCGATGGTCAGCGAGGTCTCGGCAATTGACGTCGCCAGCACCACCTTGCGCTGTCCCTTCGGTGCCGGCTGAATGGCGCGGTCCTGCACGGTGGCATCGAGTGCACCGTACAGCGGCACGATCTCGACGCTGGCATCATGGACCCGCTCGCCGAGAAAATTCTGCGTGCGGCGGATTTCCGCGGCGCCCGGCAGGAAGGCCAGCACCGAGCCGGGGTCGGCGCGCAGTGCGGTCGCAATCGCGTCCGCCATCTGCCGCTCCAGCGGCGCATCGGACTTGCGGCCGAGATAGCGCGTCTCCACCGGAAAGGCGCGGCCTTCGCTGGCGACCACAGGTGCATCGCCCAGAAGTTTCCCGACCCGCGCGCCGTCCAGCGTCGCCGACATCACGAGGATGCGCAGATCCTCGCGCAAGCCGGTCTGCGCATCGCGCGCCAGCGCCAGGCCCAGATCGGCATCGAGCGAGCGTTCATGGAATTCGTCGAACAGCACGGCAGCGACGCCGGTGAGTTCGGGATCATCAAGAATCTGGCGCGAGAAGATCCCCTCGGTGACGACCTCGATCCGGGTCGCGCGCGATATCTTCGAGCCGAAACGCACGCGATAGCCGACGGTCTCGCCGGCGCGCTCGCCGAGCGTCTTCGCCATTCGCTCCGCACTGGCGCGCGCCGCGATCCGCCGCGGCTCCAGCATGATGATCTTCTTGCCCTTGAGCCAGGGCGCATCCAGCAGCGCCAGCGGCACCCGTGTGGTCTTCCCGGCGCCCGGAGGCGCCACCAGCACCGCGGCATTGTTGCCCGTCAGCGTGCGCGCCAGCTCGTCGAGCACGGCATCAATCGGGAGGGGCGTGTCGAAGCTGCGGGGCAAGGTTTTCCTAGTCGTCATGCCCGGGCTTGTCCCGGGCATCCACGTTCTTCAATGCTGATCGCAGCATTATTTCAAGTCAATCTTCATGCATTGAACCAGTCGCTGAATTTCCTCCTCCTGCTCACGCGAAAGCTGAATGCCTCGTTCAACAATCAATGAGTGCAACCATTCCAAAGCAACACCATACTCAAAATTCTCTATAAATTCGGCCAATAGATCGCGATCGTTCTGGTTGATCTCCGTTGATGCAATCGAGTTGACAAGAGACGTAAGAGATTGAGCCAACTCACGTCGAAGTTCATCCCGAGCATTCATCGATGGATTCCCCAGCTTCCTTCCAGGCAAGTCGAGCCAAAGACGTGGATGGCCGGGACAAGCCCGGCCATGACGGAAATTGTTACGGCGCGCGCCTCAAGGAACCTCAAACCTCGGTTCCCGATCCCCGCCCCACGCTGTCATAGATAAACCCGTGGGCTTCCATGTCCTCGCGGCGATAGATGTTGCGCAGGTCGACCACGACCGGCTGGGCCATCGCGGCTTTAACGCGATCCAGATCGAGGGCGCGGTATTGCACCCATTCGGTCACGATCACCATGGCATCCGCGCCGCGCAGGCAGTCATAGGGATCGTCGCAATATTCGATTTCGGGCAATTCCTTGCGCGCCTGTTCGATGCCGACCGGATCATGCGCGCGCACCTTGGCGCCCATGTCGAGCAAGCCGGTGATCAAAGGAATCGACGGCGCCTCGCGCATGTCGTCGGTGTCGGGCTTGAAGGTGAGGCCGAGCACGGCGACCGTCTTGCCGCGCAGATTGCCGCCGGCTGCGTTCGATACCTTGCGGGCCATCGCGCGCTTGCGGTTGTCGTTGACGCCGAGCACGGCCTCGACGATGCGCAGCTGCACGTCATGATCGAGCGCGATCTTGACCAGCGCACGGGTATCCTTCGGAAAGCAGGAGCCACCGAAGCCGGGACCTGCATGCAGGAACTTCGAGCCGATGCGGTTGTCCAGCCCGATGCCGCGCGCGACTTCCTGCACGTCGGCGCCGACTTTTTCGGAGAGATCCGCGATCTCGTTGATGAAGGTGATCTTGGTGGCGAGGAAGGCATTGGCGGCGTATTTGATCAGTTCGGCGGTGCGCCGCGCCGTGAACATCAGCGGCGCCTGGTTGAGCGACAGCGGCCGGTAGATATCGCCCATCACCTTGCGTCCGCGTTCGTCCGAGGTGCCGACCACGATACGGTCGGGGAATTTGAAGTCGCGAATCGCCGCACCCTCGCGCAAAAACTCCGGATTGGAGGCGACCACCACATCGGCCGAGGGATTGACCTCGCGGATCAGCCGCTCGACCTCGTCGCCGGTGCCGACCGGCACGGTCGATTTGGTGACCACCACCGTAAAACCCCTGAGCGCTGCGGCGATCTCGCGGGCTGCGGCGTGCACGTAGCTCAGATCCGCGTGACCATCGCCGCGCCGCGACGGCGTGCCGACGGCGATGAACACCGCATCCGCTTCGGCGACCGGCGCAGAGAGGTCGGTGGTGAAATCCAGCCGCTTGGCCTTCACATTGGAGGCGACCAGCGCGTCGAGCCCGGGCTCGAAAATCGGGATTTCCCCGCGCAGGAGGGCGGCGATCTTGTCGCCGTCCTTGTCCACGCAGGTGACCTGGTGACCGAAATCGGCAAAGCAGGCGCCGGAAACCAGCCCCACATAGCCCGTGCCAATCATGGCAATTCGCATGAAAACAGCCTGTTTTTGATGGTTAACGGTCGCTTGGATTCTGCCCGCCTCTTAAAGCATTTGGCGGCAAAGAGGAAACCGGAAAACGCCGAAAAACGGCAAAGAAACCGACATGTCATTTGAATGAATAAAGGAGAAAGAAACCGTTCCGGCCGATGATGCCGCTTTAGCGCGCCGAAACAGGACACCATGACCTCAAACGGCACATCAGAAGTCGCCAAACGCGCCACGCCTTTCGTGGGATCCGCGCTATCGATGCCTGCCCGCATCGATTGGGTGGATTATGCCAAAGGCATCTGCATCGTCATGGTCGTGATGATGCATTCGGTGCTGGGGGTTGAGGCCGCGGCAGGCCAGACCGGATTCATGCACTGGCTGGTCATGTTCGCCAAACCGTTCCGGATGCCGGATTTCTTCCTGATTTCGGGCCTGTTCCTGTCAGTCGTGATCGACCGCGACTGGCGCACCTATCTGGACCGCAAGGTCGTGCATTTCGCCTATTTCTACGTGCTGTGGGTGACGATCCAGTTCGGCTTCAAGGCGCCGTCTTTCGCCGCCGGATCGAACTGGGGTCATGTCGGCTATCTCTATCTGGAATCCTTCATCGAGCCATTCGGCACGCTGTGGTTCATCTATCTGCTGCCGATCTTCTTCGTCGTCACAAAACTGACACGCAGCGCGCCGCCGCTGGCGATCCTGGCCGTGGCTGCGCTGCTGGAAATGACACATGTCGCGACCGGCTGGACCGTGATCGACGAATTCTGCGGGCGCTTCGTCTATTTCTACGCTGGTTACTGGCTTGCCTCCTACGTCTTCACGCTGTCGGAGCACGCGCGGGCGCGCCCCACACTCGCGCTTGTGGGATTGGCGCTGTGGGCGCTGATCAATGGCGGCCTGGTCATCGCGGGCTTTGGCGACTGGCCGCTGATCTCGCTCGCCCTGGGGTTTGCCGGCGCCGGCGCCATCATCGTGATGGGCACGCTGCTGGCGCGAATGCAGTGGTTGAATTTCCTGCGCTATTGCGGCGAACATTCGATCGTCATCTATCTCGCCTTCTTCCTGCCGATGGCGGTGACGCGGACGCTCCTGCTGCGCAGCGGACTCGTCGACATCGGCACGGTGTCGCTGATCGTCACCGTCGCTGGCGTCGTCGGCGCGCTGGCGATCTGGCGGATCGCGCTGGCGCTGCATGCCAACTTCCTGTTCGAACGCCCCGACGCGTTCTGGATCGTGCCGAAAAAGCCGGGTGCGGTGTTGCAGCCGGCGGAGTAGGTTTTTCCACATCGTCGTCCCGGCGAAGGCCGGGACCCATAACCACCGGCCTTTGTTATTAAGCAGGCTATCGCTACAGCGGCGCACAAAATTTCCGCCTGTGGCTATGGGTCCCGGCCTTCGCCGGGACGACGATAATTGCTTGTGTGGTGCCACCAAAAATCGCCCGCCAAGGCTGTCAATCCCGCGCAAAAATCCCTAAATTTCGACCATGCCGAAAACAGCCCCCCAAGCCGCCGCTAAACCCGCCGCCTCCAAAGCTCCCACCAAGGGCGACCATGTCTTTCTGGTCGACGGTTCCGGTTATATTTTCCGCGCCTATCACGCGCTGCCGCCGCTGAACCGCAAATCCGACGGGCTGCAGGTCAATGCCGTGCTCGGCTTCTGCAACATGCTGTGGAAGCTGCTCCGCGACATGCCCGAGGATAACCGGCCGACGCATCTGGCGATCATCTTCGACAAGTCCGAGATCACGTTCCGCAACAAGCTCTATCCCGACTACAAGGCGCACCGGCCGCCGGCGCCCGACGATCTGATCCCGCAATTCTCGTTGATCCGCGACGCCGTGCGCGCGTTCGACCTGCCCTGCCTGGAGCAAGGCGGCTTCGAGGCCGACGATCTGATCGCGACCTATGCCCGAATCGCGGGCGAGCGCGGCGCCTCCACCACCATCGTTTCCTCCGACAAGGATCTGATGCAGCTCGTAACCGACAAGGTCACGATGTACGACACCATGAAGGACCGCCGCATCGGCATTGCCGAGGTGATCGAGAAGTTCGGCGTGCCGCCGGAGAAGGTGGTCGAGGTGCAGGCGCTGGCCGGCGATTCCACCGACAACGTGCCCGGCGTGCCCGGCATCGGCATCAAGACCGCGGCGCAATTGATCGTCGAATATGGCGATCTGGAACAGTTGCTGTTCCGCGCCGGCGAGATCAAGCAGCCGAAGCGGCGCGAGGCGCTGATCGAGAATGCCGAGAAGGCGCGGATCTCGCGGCAATTGGTGCTGCTCGACGACAAGGTCGCGCTCGACGTGCCACTCGACGATCTCGCCGTGCATGAGCCCGACGCGCGCAAACTGGTCGCGTTCCTCAAAGCGATGGAGTTCTCCACCCTCACCCGCCGCGTCGCCGATTATTCGCAGATCGATCCGTCCGATGTGGACGCCGCTGCCGACCACAAGAGCGTGGCCAGCGCGCCTGCCAGGGCACCGGCCGCCGGTGGCGCCACCGGCGATCTGTTTGCGAGCCCGCCCACCGTAAAGCCCGGCGCCGACAAGCAGGACAAGGCTGCAAGCCTCAAGGGCACGCCGATCTCGCTCGCCGCCGCCCGCGCAGAAGCCGCGCGAAAGCTTCCGATCGATCGCAGCAAATACCAGACCATCCGCAGCCTCGATCAACTCAAGGCCTGGATCGCCCGCGCGCATGATGTCGGGCACTTCGTGATCGATGCGCAGGCCAACACGGACGATCCGATGCAGACCGATATCGTCGGTATTGCGCTGGCGCTGGCGCCGAACGATTCCAGCTACATCCCGCTCGCCCACAAACAGTCCGGCGGTGGCTCCGGGCTGTTCGACGCCGGGCTTGCGCCCGACCAGATCAAGCCAGGCGAAGCGCTGGCGGCTTTGAAGCCGTTGCTGGAATCGGCGGGCATTCTGAAGATCGGCTTCAACATCAAGTTCAATGCCGTGATGCTGGCGCAACACGGCGTCACCTTGCGCAACGTCGAAGACGCGCAGTTGATGTCGTATGCGCTCGATGCCGGCCGCAATGCGCATGGGCTCGACGGCCTCGCCGAGCGCTGGCTTGGCCACGCCGTGATCGCCTATGGCGACCTTGTCGGCAGCGGCAAGAACAAGCTCACTTTTGATCAAGTCGAGATCGACAAAGCCACCGCCTATTCGGCCGAATATGCCGATGTGATCCTGCGGCTGTGGCGCGTGATGAAGCCGCGCCTGATCGCCGAGCGGATGACCGCGGTCTATGAGACGCTGGAACGGCCATTGATCAGCGTGCTCGCGCGGATGGAGCGGCGCGGCATTTCGATCGATAGACAAGTGTTATCGCGGCTATCGGGCGAATTCGCCCAGACGGCGGCGCGGGTCGAAGCCGAGCTTCAGGAGATCGCAGGCGAGCCGATCAATGTCGGCAGCCCCAAGCAGATCGGCGATATCATCTTCGGCAAGATGGGCATCACCGGCGGCAGCAAGACCAAGACCGGCGCCTGGTCGACTTCGGCGCAGGTGCTCGATGAACTCGCCGAACAGGGCCATGAATTCCCGAAGAAGATTCTGGAATGGCGGCAGGTTTCAAAACTGAAATCGACCTACACCGACGCGCTGCCGGAATATGTCCATCCGCAGACCCATCGCGTTCACACCACCTACGCGCTGGCGGCGACCACCACCGGGCGGCTGTCGTCCAACGAACCGAACCTGCAGAACATCCCGGTGCGGACCGAGGACGGCCGCAAGATCCGCCGCGCCTTTATCGCCACGCCCGGCCACAAGCTGGTGTCGGCGGACTATTCGCAGATCGAGCTGCGGCTGTTGGCCGAGATCGCCGACATCCCGGTGCTGAAGCAGGCGTTCCGCGACGGCCTCGACATTCACGCCATGACGGCGTCGGAAATGTTCGGCGTGCCGATCAAGGACATGCCGAGCGAAGTGCGCCGGCGGGCAAAAGCGATCAATTTCGGCATCATCTACGGCATCTCGGCGTTTGGCCTCGCCAACCAGCTCGGCATCGCGCGCGAGGAAGCCTCCGCCTACATCAAGAAATACTTCGAGCGCTTTCCGGGCATCCGCGCCTATATGGATGCGACGCGGGATTTCTGCCGCGCCAACGGCTATGTCGAGACGCTGTTCGGCCGCAAGTGCCACTATCCGGATATCAAGGCTTCCAACGCCTCGGTCCGCTCCTTCAACGAGCGCGCCGCGATCAACGCCCGCCTGCAAGGCTCCGCTGCCGACATCATCCGCCGCGCCATGATCCGGATGGAGGATGCGCTGGCCGAGAAGAAGCTTTCGGCGCAGATGCTTTTACAAGTTCACGACGAACTGATCTTCGAAGTTCCCGAGAACGAAGTCGCCGCGACGCTGCCGGTGGTGCAGCACGTGATGCAGGACGCCCCGTTCCCGGCCGTGCTGCTCTCGGTGCCGCTGCAGGTGGATGCGAGAGCTGCGAATAATTGGGACGAGGCGCATTAGCCCCGCTGTCATCGTCCGGCTTGACCGGACGACCCAGTATTCCAGAGCAGTCGCGGTGAACCAATGAATGGGCCGCATTCGGCCACTTTGCTCAATCCGTGAAGTCCCAGCGTACTGGATCGCCCGGGCGTAGGCGAGCGGAAGCGACGCCGTCCTTCGAACGGCTATGCCGGGCGACGACAACAGTGCGTGGGGCGACGCGGATTGCCCCTCAATCCAGCTTCGCTTCCATGCCGCGCTTCGTCGCCGGGCGCGACATCAGGGCGTTGTACCAGCGTTCGACATTGGGAAAATCCTTCAGCTCGACCTTGTGGCGCGGGTGGCGCCAGGCCCAGCCGAGGATGGCGAAATCGGCGACCGACAATGCATCCGCGACGAAATCGCGGCCGTCGAGCCGGCGGTCCAGCACGCCGTAGAGCCGGCGGGTTTCGGCCATGTAGCGCTTCAGGCCATAGGCACGCTCGGTCTCGTTCTCGAGCGCGATGAAATGGTGCACCTGGCCAGGCATCGGCCCGAATCCGCCCATCTGCCACATCAGCCATTCATAGACCGGGATGCGCTCGGCCAGCGGTTTGGGCAGGAACTTGCCGGTCTTTTCGCCGAGATAAAGCAGGATCGCGCCGGACTCGAAAATGCCGACCGGCTTGCCGTCCGGCCCATCGGGGTCGACGATCGCGGGAATCTTGTTGTTGGGGCTGATTTTGAGGAAGGCGGGCGCCATCTGCTCGCCCTTGCTGATGTTCACCGGGATCACCTTGTAGGGCAGCCCCATTTCCTCCAGCGCGACCGAGATCTTGCGGCCGTTCGGCGTGTTCCAGGTGTGCAACTCGATGGTCATTATTTCCCCCAATAAGGCTTTGACCTCCCGTAGCGCGGAAGCTTGCGCCCTTACAACCGCCGTTTCCGAGGGGGCTTCCTGCGCCCGGCGGGGGCCCGGCACATTGCCGCGCCCTGTTGATGGGGCCAGATCGGCTCTGGAATGTGACGGTAAGCACCGATAGATTGCCGCCCGCCTCAAACCTTTGGGATTACGCCTTGTCCAAGTCAGCCTCCCGCGCCCGCCTCGCCGAGATCATCCGCAAGCGATCGTTCGGCCGCGGCGAGATCACGCTGGCCTCGGGCCGCAAGAGCGATTTCTATTTCAACCTCAAGCCGACCATGCTCGACCCCGAGGGCGCAGCCCTGCTGGCGGAATTGACCTATGAGGCGCTGAAGGACGACCAGCTCGATTACGTCGGCGGGCTGGAGATGGGCGCGGTGCCGCTGGCGGGTGCGATCGCGCAGCTCTCCTGGCTCAAGGGCCATCCGATCGCGGCCTTCTTCGTGCGCAAGAAGCCGAAAGAACACGGCGCGCGCCTCGCGGTCGAGGGCCTCGCCAAGGGCGAGAGCCTGCAAGGCAAGCGCATCGTGATCGTCGAGGACGTCACCACGACCGGCGGCTCGGCGCTGAAGGCGGCCGAGGCCGTGCGCGAAGCCGGCGGCGAGATCGTTCTCGTGTTCACCATGGTCGACCGCGAAGAGGGGGCGACCGAAGCGTTTGCCGAAGCGGGCGTGCAGTTTCGCTCGCTCTACAAGGCCAGTGAATTTTTGAAGGGTTGATTGCTCTGTGCTCCCTCGCCCCCGCTCTTGCGGGGCGAGGTAAGCAAGCAGCCCGCAATTCTTTCTCCCCGCCGAGCGCTTGCTCATAGCTCGTTTACCATCCCGGATTATGGTGAATCCGCCGACGCCTGTAGTGCGTTGGTGCGTAAGTGTTGGGTGGAGTTAGCGTTGCGTACAGAGTTGGCTTTTTCGCGCATGCGGCGCCGCGCGACGTCTATGGCTGCCGCCACGCTTGCAGCATCCATCATGCTGGTGCCCGGCAGCGTTTCGGCCGAAGGCCTGTTCGACATGTTTTTCGGCGGTGGCCAGAAACCGCAGGCACGGCAGGCCCCCGCGCAGGCGAATTTCTTTGCCGATCCGTTCGGCAATCATCAGCCGCAAGCCCAGCCCGCACCAGCGCCTCGCGTCGCCGGCTCCGGACCCGCCTTCTGCGTGCGCAGCTGCGACGGCAAGTATTTTCCGCTGACCATACGCGGCAACGCCACACCGGTTCAGATGTGCCAGGCGTTCTGCCCCGCCAGCACCACCAAAGTGTTCTACGGCAGCAATATCGACAGCGCCTCGGCCGGCAATGGCGAGCGCTATGCCGACAGTGAAAACGCGTTCGCCTACCGCAAGGCGCTGCGCGCCGATTGCACCTGCAACGGCCGAAGCCCGACGGGCCTGGCGCCGGTCGATCTCACGCTCGACACCTCGCTGCGTTCGGGCGATGTCGTCGCGACCACCGATGGGCTCGTCGCCTATACCGGCGTCCGCCTCGGCGCCGAGCAGACGGCCGAATTCACGCCGGTGTCCTCCTATCCCGGCCTCACCGCCAGCGTCCGCGCGCGGCTCGGCGAAATGAAGGTCGCGCCGGTCAGCGCCGAGATGGTCGGTGAAACCGTGATGCCGGAATCGAGAAGCGAACTCGCGATGCCGGCGAGCGTGGTGCCGAAGAGCACGGCATCCAAGGCGGCGAAGCGGGCGGAAGTGAACTAGGCGTCGCGCCACGTACCGCCGCTACCGGATGATTCCGCCGCTATAGTGCAGGCCGTGAACCTTCATCCCCTCGCGATAGATCTGCTCCTCGCCATGAAATTCGGCGACGTCTCCCTGCGAGACGTTGAGGTAGCGAAAGCTGCCATCTTCGAATTGCGCAGGACCGCGAAACGGGTGGTCGTCGCGAATAGCCAATAGCGCCTTTCGCAGGAAGGCATAGATGGCAAGGAACTCTTCGCGATCGCTGACATCGGGTGAGACGCCACCCGCATAGCTCATCGACCAGATCACCTGCTGGCCTGCTTGCACCGTTTCCTGGCCGACGAAGAAGCTCATTCCGAAATAAATATCGCGATAGCTCAGATCGTGGCTGCGGTATTCGAGTTGCTTCGATCCCGGAAGGATCGGCGCTGAAATCGTCGCATCGTCGTCGAGACCGGCATAGGTGCTGCGCTTGGCTTCGACCAAAAATCCGGAAAGGCGGGCAAGCGATGTCTGGTTCATAACCATGGCCTCAAGACGTCACCTGCAGCTGAACCCGAACGCTGCGGTTCTGCAGCTAGCGCCCGACGATGACGCCGATCACGTTCGGCGCCGACAGATATTTTTCCTCGATCGCCGCGCGCGACGCGGCGCGGTTTTCCGGCGTCAAGAGGCCGCGCTTTTCGGCGAGGATCATCCAGCAATAGCCCCACCAGTCCGTCAGCATGCCCTGGTCGTCGACCAGGTCGTAGCCCTGCTCGGCGGCAAAGATCCGCGCATGCGCTTCGTCGAGCGAATCGAGCCAGGCATGGTCGGCGGTCGAGAAAAGGTCGTCGCTGAAATCGTCAGTCGTGTAGCCCCACACCGACATGCAGACGGCGTTGAACTCCCGGTCGATCGTGTCGTCGTCAACCGGCCGGCGGCGCGAGGCCTGATGCAGGCGCGACAGCGAGCGCGCGAAATCGGCGATACGGGTGAGCGCGAATTGATCGAAAGCGATGGTGGACATGGACATGTAGTCCTCGATACCAGTGATAGACCATAGATATTGTGTCGGCACTGCGCCGAATCACAATGATATATCAAAGACTTGCTAAAGTGTTCTTAATTTGTTCCGTTGCACTGGTATTGTAGGATTGAAACGATGGACCGGATGCAAGCCGCCAACATTGCCAAGCACTTGCTCGATGCTGCGGACGCCATCGACCGAGCGAGCGCAGTCATATTGACCCTTGAACAGCAGGATCGGGCAGCGCTTGCCGGCTCCCTTGGAGACATCGTTTCTGCTTTGCATTTCGAACTCTTGCTGGCCGTTTACAAACGCTATCCGGACTTGCGACCGCCGTCACACGAAGAGCCCTCCATCGATTCGGTCCTGCGATGGGAGGACGTTGTGCTCCCCAAGTCCGTGTCCGAGGCCGACCTCGACCAGTTGATCCTTTCCGCCCTGGAACCGAATTGGCGGAAGACCGCAAGAGTTATCGGCAACCTCATCATTCGCTGCAAAGCGCTTGCATGGCCCATCGATGCGGAAATGCTGGCTGCGCGCGTTCAAGAATTGGCCGAAGCCGGAAGTATCGAGAGCGCTGGCGATCTTCGCGCATGGCGGCATAGTGAGGTACGGTTGCCAAGTCGATGAGCACCGTGATGTGGCGTTCAGCGCCGCAGGCCCCTTCACTGCGACGAAGCGCTGGAAAACAGATTGATGACGACGACCCCGGAGACGATCAGGCCCATGCCGCAGAGCGCCGCTGTGTCCAGCTTCTGGCTCTGGAACACCCAGGCAATCGTGGCGATGAGGACGACGCCGACGCCCGACCAGACGGCATAGACCACGCCGGTCGGGAGACTGCGCAGGGTCAGCGACAGAAAATAGAACGCGACCCCATAACCGACGACCGTCACCAGCGATGGCAGCGGCTTGCTGAAACCGTCCGACAGTTTCAGGAACGTCGTCGCCGCGACTTCGAACAGAATCGCGATGCCCAAATAGAGATAGGTCATGCCGCCTGCTAGCAGAGGCATGTGATGTTTTGACGACTCGCGTTGTGTTCACATCGCCGACAGCATCTTGCCGCCGCAATAATTGGCGTAGAATTTTCCGCCGCATTGCCGCTTGATCGCGGCACATCGGGCGGCGGGGGATGCATTTGCCGGGACGCTGAAGGAGCAGCCCAATCCGTCGGCGGTTTTGCCGGCGGCGAAGGCTGCGCTGGTGGCGCTGATGCAGAACACGAAAAGTGCGGCGGCGGCGATCTCGATGATCAATCTCATGGCCCATCCTCCTCCAGGTTCAGGCGATATCCCGGCGTTCGACCGCCATTCTAGCACTGAAATGCGGCGGCAGATGCCGCGAAATCGGCCCGGTCCTTGCATAAAAACATACCAACGCGGTGCACAACAAACCTTTGGACGGTTTCGGTTGCGGTGCAAGGCGGGTATTCTTTTCTAAAGTCTCAGCTGCAGGGATTAACGCGTTGCAAGAACAATTCGCAGGGAGTTTGCCGGTGCAGGGCCAACCGATCGACGAACTCGCGCTTTCCGAAATCAAGGGCGCGATCCTCGCCAAGCTGCGGCTTGCCATCGGCAAGGACACCGGCATGGCGACCAAGCGCGACTGGTACAAGGCCGCGGCGCTGGCGCTACGCGACCGCGTCGTGCATCGCTGGCTGACGGCCGAAAAGGAGAACTACGACGCCGGCCGCAAGCGGGTCTATTATCTCTCGCTCGAATTTTTGATCGGACGCCTGTTCACTGACGCGCTGAACAATATGGGGCTGCTGCCGGTGTTCGAGGCCGCGCTCGGCGATCTCGGCGTCGACCTGTCGGAATTGGGCAAATGCGAGCCGGATGCCGCGCTCGGCAATGGCGGCCTCGGGCGGCTCGCAGCCTGCTTCATGGAAAGCATGGCGACGCTGGCTATTCCCGCCATCGGCTACGGCATCCGCTATGATTTCGGACTGTTCCGCCAGATCATCGCGCAGGGCTGGCAGCAGGAATATCCCGATGAATGGCTCGGCTTCGGCAACCCCTGGGAATTCCAGCGCTCGGAGGTGGTCTATCAGGTGCATTTCGGCGGCCACGTCACCCATGTCGAAGACAAGGGACGCGAACGCGCGAGCTGGCATCCCGGCGAAACCGTGCAGGCGGTCGCCTACGACACCCCGATCGTCGGCTGGCGCGGCCAGCATGTGAACGCGCTGCGGCTGTGGTCGGCGCGCTCGCCCGATCCGCTGCGGCTGGATGCCTTCAACACCGGCGATTATCTCGGCGCGATGGCCGAGGAAGCGCGCGCGGAATCGATCTGCAAATTCCTCTATCCGAACGACGAGAGCGCGGCGGGCCGCGAGCTGCGGCTGCGCCAGGAATATTTCTTTGTCTCGGCCTCGCTGCAGGATCTGGTGAAGCGGCACCTCGCCGCCGACGGTCAGTTGCGCAGCCTCGCGCAAAAGGCCGCGGTGCAGCTCAACGACACCCATCCGAGCCTTGCCGTCACCGAGCTGATGCGGATCCTGGTCGACCTGCACAATTTCCGCTGGGACGAGGCCTGGAAGATCACGGTCGCGACGCTGTCCTACACCAACCACACGCTGCTGCCGGAAGCGCTCGAGACCTGGCCGGTCGAACTGTTCGAACGGATGCTGCCGCGGCATCTGGAAATCATCTACCGCATCAACGCCGCGCATCTGGCGCTGGCCGAGCAGCGATGCCCCGGCGATATCGATTTTCGCGCGTCGGTGTCGCTGATCGACGAGCGCTCCGGCCGAAGGGTGCGGATGGGGCAACTGGCCTTTGTCGGCTCGCACCGCATCAACGGCGTCTCGGCGATGCATTCCGACCTGATGAAGGAGACCGTGTTCCACGATCTCAACCATCTCTATCCCCAGCGCATCACCAACAAGACCAACGGCATCACATTCCGGCGCTGGCTGATGCTGGCCAATCCGAAGCTGACCAATCTGATACGCGAGACCTGCGGCGAAGCCGTGCTCGACGATTTCTCGCTGTTCGCGCGCCTGGAAGACCATTGCGGCGATAACGCCTTCCAGAAACAGTTCCGCGACGTCAAGCATCAAAACAAGCTGGCGCTGGCGCGGCTGATCGGCGAGCGGCTCAGCATCAAGGTCGATCCGTCGGCGCTGTTCGACGTCCAGATCAAGCGAATCCATGAATACAAGCGGCAGCTGCTCAACATCCTCGAAGCCATCGCGCTGTATCAGGCGATCAAGGACGAGCCGCAGCGCGACTGGGCGCCGCGGGTCAAGATCTTCGCCGGCAAGGCAGCGGCGAGCTATCGCACCGCCAAGCTGATCATCAAGCTGATCAACGACGTTGCTGAAGTCGTCAACAACGACCCTGATGTCGCCGGACGGCTGAAAATCGTGTTCCTCGCCAACTACAATGTCAGCCTCGCCGAAGTGATCATTCCGGCCGCCGATCTTTCCGAACAGATCTCGACCGCGGGCATGGAAGCCTCCGGCACCGGCAATATGAAGCTCGCGCTCAACGGCGCGCTGACCATCGGCACGCTCGACGGCGCCAACATCGAAATCCGCGACCATGTCGGCGCGGAGAACATCGCGATCTTCGGCATGGAGGCCGGCGACGTCATGGTCCGTCGCAAGCAGGGTTTGGATGCCTCCGACGTGATACGGCGGTCGCCGCGGCTGGCGCGGGCGATCAGCGCGATCGAGAGCGGCGCCTTCTCGCCCGGCGATCCCGCCCGCTTCGAGTCGATCGGCCACACGCTGCGCCAGTTCGACCACTACATGTGCGCCGCCGATTTCGATTCCTATTACGAGGCCCAGCGCGGCATCGACGCCCGCTGGCAGGTGATGCCGGCGTGGACACGCGCCTCCATCCTCAACGTCGCGCGGATGCCGTGGTTCTCTTCCGACCGCACTATCCGCGAATATGCCGAGGATATCTGGCACGTTCCGGTGCGGCCGGGGGCGGCGCTGCAGGAGCCGGAGGCCCAGCGCGGGGTGTCGGGCTGAATTCCGGCCGGTGAAAAGCCATTACCTCGGGCGTCATTGAATCCGGCGCGATAGCCGTGATACTGCGCATCAGGATACTATTGCGAACGCCGTGAGACTCTCGCGCCGTCATTCCGGAATGGTGCGCTAGCACCAGACCCGGAATCTCGAGATTCCGGGTTCGATGCTTCGCATCGCCCCGGAATGACGAAGGGAGTATGGGCTGCATTTCGGAGAATTCCATGCTCACCAAAACGCCGCATCTGTTCGACGACGCCACGCAGGTCACCGCCGGCGACAGCCGTTGGCAGGGCAAAACCAGTGAGGATTACTGGGCCTTTGTGGGCCCGTTCGGCGGCGCCACCGCCGCGACCATCCTGCGGGCGCTGATCGATCATCCGCAGCGGTCGGGCGATCCGTTGTCGCTCACGGTCAATTTCTGCGCGCCGGTCGCGCAAGGCGCCTTCGATCTCGACGTGCGCCTGGTCAAGGCCAACCGCTCGACGCAGCATTGGTGCGTGGAGATGACGCAAGGCGGCGGCGAGGTGGCGACACTGGCGACCGCCGTGTTCGCCGAGCGCCGTCCGTCATGGTCGCACCCGCAGGCGCCGTTTCCGCCGACAAAACCCTACGAGCAGACGCTGCCTTACGGAAAGATCGCCGCCCCCTGGGTCAAGCAGTATGACTTCCGCTTCATCGAGGGCGAACCGGGTTGGGGCTCGGCGTCTGCGGCCGAGCCGAATTCGTACTCGAAACTGTGGATCGGCGACCGGGTGCCGCGCAAGATCGACGCGCTGTCGCTGATGTCGATGTCGGATGCATTCTTCGGCCGCATCTTCCACGCTAGGCGCGAGCTGGTGCCGTTCGGCACGGTATCGATCACCACCTATTTCCACGCCGACGCCGCCGATCTCGCCGCGGAAGACATCACGCGCGTGTTGGCGGTGGCCGACGCCAAGATTTTCCACAAGTCTTACGGCGATCAGAACGGTGAGTTGTGGTCGCCGAACGGACGCCTGCTCGCCACCACGACGCAAATCGCGTATTTCAAGGCGTAAGGGAACATACCGGCCCCTCTTCCGTTCCCTGCGGTCTGGAGGCGCCACATGTCCGAACCCAACGTCAAAACGCCACACATCGCCCTCCTCGGCATCCCGATCGAGATCGGCGCCTCGCAGGCCGGCGCGCTGATGGGGCCGGATGCGCTGCGGACGGCGGGCATCGGCCGTATCCTCGATCAGCTCGGATTTTCAGTCGAGGATCACGGCAATCTTGCGATATCGAAGGTCGCTCCGGACGGACCGGCGCCCGACAATGCGAAGTTTTACGACGAGATCAAAACCTGGGTGCGGCTGCTCAGCGAGCGCGCATACCAGCTCGCGCGCTCCGGCGCTGTGCCGATCTTCATGGGCGGCGATCACTCGCTGTCGATGGGATCGGTCAACGGTGTCGCGCGTCATTGGCAGGAGCAGGGCCGGCCGCTGTTCGTGCTGTGGCTCGATGCGCATGCCGATTACAACACGCCGGGTACGACCCTCACCGGCAACATGCACGGCATGTCCACGGCATTCCTGTGCGGCGAAGCCGGCCTCGACAATCTCCTGGGCGATCAGCCGCGTGCCTCGCTGACGCCGGACCGGTTCGACCTGTTCGGCGTGCGGTCGATCGATCCCCTGGAAAAGCAACTGGTAAGGGAGCGCCGCGTCGCCATCGCCGACATGCGCGCGCTCGATGAGTTCGGCGTCGGCGTCCTGATCCGGCGGGTCATCGAGCGGGTCAAGGCCAAGAACGGCGTGCTGCATCTCAGCTTCGATGTCGACTTTCTCGATCCGGCAGTGGCGCCCGGCGTCGGCACCACCGTGCCCGGCGGCGCCACCTATCGCGAGGCGCATCTGATCATGGAGCTGCTGCATGATTCCGAACTGGTGCGTTCGGTCGACATCGTCGAGCTCAATCCGTTCCTCGACGAGCGCGGCCGCACCGCGCGCGTCGCGGTGGAGCTGATCGGCAGCCTGTTCGGCCTGCAGATCACCGACCGGCGGACGCCGACGAATGCAGTATTGCCGGAGCAATCCTGAATGCTACCGTCGTCCCGGCCTTGAGCCGGGACCCATAACCACAGGCGTTCGTTGTTGCGACCGATAGCAACTCCCACCGCCTGCCAACTGCACGGTCGCGGCGTATGGGTCCCGGCGTTCGCCGGGACGACGAGATCTCACTCCGCCGCGAGCTTGACCTCAGGCGCAGCAGCGCGGACGTCGGCGTCGACCTGGGCTTCGAACTTGGCGAAGTTCTTCTGGAACATGCCGACCAGCGCGCGCGCAGTCTTGTCGAACTCGGCCTTGTCCTTCCAGGTGTTGACGGGATTGAGGATGTCGCTGGGGACGCCCGGCAGCGCGGTCGGAACCGCAAAACCGAAATATTTATCGGTGCGGAATTCGACATTGCGGAGCGAGCCGTTCAGCGCCGCGGTGAGCAGCGCCCGCGTCACCTTGATCGGCATCCGGGAGCCGGTGCCGTATTTGCCGCCGGTCCAGCCGGTGTTGACCAACCAGCAATCGACATTGTGCTTGGCGATCAGCTCGCGCAGCATGTTGCCGTAGACCGATGGATCAAGCGGGAGGAACGGCGAACCGAAGCAGGTCGAGAATTCCGGCTGCGGCTCGTTGCCGAGACCACGCTCGGTGCCCGCGACCTTGGCCGTGTAGCCGGACAGGAAGTGATACATCGCCTGCGCCGGAGTCAGCTTGGCGATCGGCGGCAGCACGCCGAAGGCATCGGCAGCGAGCATCACGACGTTCTTGGGCTGGCCGGCACGGCCGGTGCGCGAGGCGTTCGGGATAAACTCGAGCGGATAGGCCGAACGGGTGTTTTCCGTTTTCGAGCCGTCGTCGAAATCAGGCACGCGGGTGCGCTCGTCGAGCACGACGTTCTCCAGCACCGCGCCGAAGCGCTTGCTGGCGGCGAAGATCTCGGGCTCGGCTTCGCCCGACAGCTTGATGCACTTGGCATAGCAGCCGCCTTCGAAATTGAAGATGCCGTCCTTGCCCCAGCCATGCTCGTCGTCGCCGATCAGCGTGCGCTTGGGATCGGCCGACAAGGTCGTCTTGCCGGTGCCGGACAGGCCGAAGAAGATCGCGCTGTCGCCGTCGGGGCCGACATTGGCCGAGCAGTGCATCGGCAGCACGCCCTTGGCGGGCAGATAATAGTTTAGCGTGGTGAACACGCTCTTCTTCATCTCGCCGGCATAATAAGACCCGCCGATCAGGACGATCTTGCGGGCGAAATCGATCGCGACGACGTTCTCAGAACGCACACCATGGCGTTTGGGATCGGCGCGGAAGCTCGGCAGGTCGATGATGGTGAGTTCCGGCACGAAGCTTGCGAGCGTGGATGCTTCGGGGCGGATCAACAGCGTGCGGATGAACAGCGAATGCCAGGCGAGCTCGGTGAAGACGCGGGTCTTGATCTGGAAGCTCGGATCTGCGCCGCCATAGAGATCCTGCGCGAACAGCGTCATGCCTTCGGCATGCTTGATGAAGTCGGCATGGAGCGCGTCGAACTGTTCCGAGGTGATCGACTGATTGCCCGCCCACCACATCTTCTCGGTGGAGGCGTCGCGCACCGTGAACTTGTCCTTCGGGCTGCGGCCGGTGAATTCGCCGGTGTCGGCGCAGAGCGCGCCATCGGCGGACAACACGGCTTCGCCTGATGCCAGCGAATATTGATAGAGCTGCGGCGCAAGCAGGTTCCAGTGCACCTGCTTGAGATTTTTTAAGCCGAATTTGTCAGCGCCAAAGGCACCGTTATGCACGCCCGTCTCTTGCACGAAAAAACCTCCTCGAACCCGCGTATCTCGATCGCGCGAATGCCGCTAGACGCGCATCTGTCGCGGTGACCGCCAAATATAATAGCCTTCCGGCCTCGGTCCGGCGACCTAATACTTGGCAACGCCGCCCTTGCCAAGCCGATCCATCATCTTTTGGTTTATTCCAGCCAAGGCTTTGATCCGGATCAAACACTTGCTGCGACGCGGGGCAGCTTTTACGAGGCACGACGCGCGGCCATCGGCCACGATAGCGCTATCATTTAACTGTTGCATCGCAACATCGCGCTTAACGGGCGGCGCCTTCGCCGATCAGCGCAAATGGCGCCCAGAATGCCGGATAGGCATTTCGGGGCGAGGAGGCGTCGTTAAGATACGCCAGCATCGACTGGCGCAACGCCTCGGCGCGGCCGAGTCTGGGATCGGCCTTCAAACGCTCGAAGGTCGATGTGGTGAGACGCGTGGCGGCGGCCGAATCCACCGCCCAGTGCGACACCAGCAATGCACGCGCGCCGGCATAGAAGAACGATCGCGCCAGTCCCGAAAGCGCTTCGGCGCCGGGCTTGTCGCCGGCGATCGTATTGCAAGCGGATAGCACCACCCAATCGGCATTGAGTTTCAGCTGCGCCACTTCGCTCGAGGTGAGCAGGCCGTCGTCGAACTCGGACGGTTGCTTCGGAATGCTGAGCACCAGCGAAGGTTCGGCGATCCCCTTCACGTCGCCAGCGACGAGACCATGGGTCGCGAAATAGACGATGCTGTAGTCGGCGAGCGGCGCGCGCTTGACCGTGGTTTCGCTGGCGTCCGCGCCGAGATGAATATCGCTTTTGGAAACGCCGAGATCTTTCGCGACCGCATTGAGCTCGTCCGCGGTATCAGGCAGTTGCGACAGCACGTGCGAGAGCCGCGTGCGATCGACGCCGGCGCCCTGCCAGAAGTCGGTATAGGCTGCGTTGGTGACGCCGCGGCCTGCGGACTTGATCGCGGCAGGTTTCGCCGCGCTGCGTCTGTCATCGCGATTATCCTGCGACGGGTTGAACAGCGGATCGCCGAAACCCGTCATCGGCTTGGTGGTTTGATCCTTGCGGGCAAGCATCCGCAGCGATTTCAGGCTTGCGACCGACGGCAATACCGACACCGCGTGACGCTTGAGCAGCCAGGCCGCATCGCGATAACCCTCGAGTGTTTCCGGGATCGCGGCCGGCGGCTTCTCCGTCACCAGCAGATGGAACGGCAGCGCCGTCAACGCGCCGGTGGGAACAATCAGAAGACTGCGCTTGTCCTTGAGCCGTGTCTCGACGCGACCCAGCAGGTGGTTGTACAGCCAGTTGGCGAATTCGAGATTGAACAGTGAGGATTTTCCGGACGCATCGCCGGCATTGGCCACATTCAGTCCACGGCGGAAATCGGCGACCAATTGATATAACTCTTCCGAGCCACGCCCGATCGGGGACCAGTCAAAGCCCTCGCGCGTGATCGCGATCGCGTAGCTGTCCTTCACCGTGGTCGTGAGCAGCACCATCGCCTCGTCGCCCGACAACAGCGACTGAATCTCCTTCACCGTCATTGGCAGCGGATTCGACAGCGCGGCGTAGTCGGGAAATTCTGCAGACAAGGTTTTTTGCAACGACGGACGTTCGGTCGAAATGGCGGCCAGCCTCGCCTTGATGTGCTGCTCGGCAGCGAGGTCGCGCTTCGATCGCTCTTTCGAGACAGCCGTCACCAGCGCCTTGTCCAGGGCTTCCGCTTCCGCCTGGAGATCCTGATCCCGGCGAACCAGTTCGGCGAGCCGATCATTGCCCGCGGCGAGCCGCACCGCCAGCTTGTTGATCGCCGACGCCGCCGACGATTGGGTGCCGCGCTGGATCGCATTCAGCATCGCATCCACCGCTTGATCGGTCGGTATCAGTTTGTTGCGTTCGGCGTCCGCCAGCACCGGGAGGACGGCGCGAAGCTCCCCGCGCCCGTTCGCGATCAGCCGCTGCGCCAGCGGCAACGCCTTTTCGGGGTAACCCGTCCCCGCCTCGAACAGCGCCAGATTATTCATGGATTTGGCGGTATCCGGATGATCGGGTCCGAGCGTGCTTTCACGGATCGCGAGCGCCCGCTCGAAAAGCCGCTCGGCATCGCGGACGCGGCCCGGCTGCCCATCGTAGAGGTCCGCCAGATTGTTCAGCGAACGCGCCACGTCGGGATGGTCGCGCCCGAGCACCTTCTCGCGGATTGCCAGCGAACGCTTGATCAGCGGCTCCGCCTGGGCATAGCGCTGCTGGTCCTTGGCGACCTGTCCGAGATTGTTGAGCACGGTCGCGACCGCGGGATGCTCCGGACCCGCTACCTTCTCGTAAATCGCCAGCGCGCGACGGAACAACGGCTCGGCGTCGGCCTGCCGGCCCTGCTTCACGTAATGGGTGGCCAGATTGTTCAGGGACTGCGCGACGTCGGGATGACTGTGCCCGAGCGACCGCTCGCGGATCGAAAGCGCGCGCTTGAACAGCGGCTCGGCATCGCCGTAGCGCTCCCAGCGCTGATAGAGTGCTGCGAGATTGTTCAACGCGGCAGCATTCTCCGGTGACTCGACGCCAGCCGTCTTCTCCAGGATCGCGATGGCCCGCTTGAACATCGGCTCGGCTTCGGTATCCCTGCCCTGGCTGCCATAGAGTTGCGCCAGATTGTTCAGCGCGGCCCCGACGTCGCGATGCGCGGGGCCGTATTTCTTCTCCAGGGATTCGACCTGGCCCTGCGCCAGCGCGACAGCCTCGGCATATTTTCCGGCGCGGCCAAGCTCGGTGATTTTGGCGCTCAGCGCCGCGGTCTCGCCCTTCTGCGCCGATGACGGCGCGCTGAGACAGGTGCTCGCGAGCAGCGCGAGGCACAGCGAAAACACCAATCGATGGCGGGAATTCATGATGCGGACTTAACCTTCGGCCACTTCGACGCAGGCGTCGATTAGGTCGCGCGAATGGCCGCCGCCGTTCAAATCCCGCTTTCGGGTGGCGGCTTAAGGTTTGGGTACTTCTTTGGCCCGCGCCTCGCCCGCCAGCCGGACCAGCATCTTGCGGAGCGCGGTCCCATCGGTGACCCGTTCCGGGAAATCCAGCCGCAGCGTGACGTTACCGGCCTGCATATCCATCCCATCGGGGTCGCAGCCGGTGCAGGCCCAGTCGGCGCTATCGGCCCCGAGCAGCCGCGTGGCGTAGAGATTCATCGCCTCGCGATGGTCCTCGTTCATGTGTTCCACGGCGCCCTGCTCGGCTTCCAGCAGCCCCTCGGCGTCGCCGAGTTCCGTCAGGAACTGCGCCGGCGTGAGGTCGATGATCCGGCCAAAACCGGCAACCAGATGGGCTCCTGACGGCACGATCCGGAAGAACGAAAAATCCTTAAAGTCTACAAAGACTTCCGCGGACGGATGGGCGTTGAGGTAGCGCCTTCGCAGGATTTCGGCCTGGTTCCCCGCAGCTTCCTCGGCCCGGCCCGCCAGCATGATCCGGGCCCCCTCCAGCGGATCGCCGGCGGCGCGCTCGTCCAGCATCAGCGAGACCCGGTTATCGGCCAAGATGTTCCTGGTATGCAGCGCCAGCCGGGAGATCAGCAGGACCGGCGAGGCGTCGTAATGGCTGGCGACATTGACCAGGGAACAATAGGGATCGCCGCTGCCGGCCATCAGGGTCGCCAGCGCCCCCTGCCGGCTCCGGCGCAGCAGCGATCGGGTTACCCCGGAAGGGTCGAAATCAGCGGTCGGTTGCATGTTAAAATCCAGCCATCTTATTGCGAAAAGGGCCTTTTCTCAGGCTTTGAGGGTGCTATATGGGGGTACGCATTGTCCGCAGAAGCGTTTTTGCGGAACTCGGTCACACTTCAGCCCAGCTTGCATTGCTCGTTGACCGCGTACGAAGCCCATTTATACGGCGCATTGCTGAATTGCCCGCCGTTTAAGCCACTTCTCTTTCGAAAGCAGGCTCATGCCCACAATCGCCCTGGTCGATGACGACCGCAACATTCTCACTTCCGTCTCGATTGCGCTCGAAGCCGAAGGCTATCGCATCATGACCTACACGGATGGTGCGTCGGCGCTCGATGGTTTCCGCACCTCGCCGCCGGACCTTGCGATCCTCGACATCAAGATGCCGCGCATGGACGGCATGGAAACACTGCGGCGGCTGCGGCAGAAGTCCGATCTGCCGGTGATCTTCCTCACCTCCAAGGATGAGGAGATCGACGAATTGTTCGGCCTCAAGATGGGTGCCGACGATTTCATCCGCAAGCCGTTCTCGCAGCGCCTGCTGGTCGAGCGCGTCAAGGCGGTGCTGCGCCGTGGCCAACCGAAGGATCCGACCGCCGCCCCGAAGGAGCCGGATGCGCGCGCGCTCGACCGCGGCCTGCTGCGGATGGATCCGGAGCGCCACACCTGCACCTGGAAGAACGAGCCGGTGACGCTGACCGTCACCGAATTTTTGATCCTGCAGGCGCTGGCGACGCGGCCCGGTGTGGTGAAAAGCCGCAACGCGCTGATGGACGCGGCCTATGACGATCAGGTCTATGTCGACGACCGCACCATCGACAGCCACATCAAGCGGCTGCGCAAGAAGTTCAAGGTGGTGGACGACGATTTCGAGATGATCGAGACGCTTTACGGCGTCGGCTATCGCTTCAAGGAAGCCTGATCTGCTCTTTTGATGCGGCTTGTTAACTGACGCCTCCGCGCGTCTGGGGTAGGATTGAGCGCGCGAGCAGCGCGTTGCAGGGACCGTCGAGACAACCGGCAGTTTTCGCCATTGCTAGATCGAACGCAGCCTGATCCAGGCCGGAACAACGAGGATGCGTCCGCGTCCGTCGATCGGGATTACGTGGCCGACGACAAGGCGCGCAAGCCGGGCTGGCTGCGGCCGCTCGGCTGGCTGCGCCGCGCCGGGCAATTCTTCTTTGCGCTGTCGTTCTCGAGCCTCACCCGCCGTATCGTCTCGCTCAATCTGGCCGGCCTCGTGGCGCTGGTCGCGAGCATTCTCTATCTCTCGCAGTTCCGCGCCGGCCTGATCGAAGCGCGCGCACAGAGCCTCTTGGTCTATGCCGAGATCATCTCGGAGGCGATCGCAAACACGGCGACCGTCGAGGGCGGCACCATCACCCTCGATCCCGACCGCCTGCTCGATCTGAAGCCCGGTGAAAGCTACGGCGTGCCGGACGAATATTCCGACTTCCCGATCAATCCGGAACGTGTCGCACCGGTGTTGCGTCGCCTGATCGCGCCGACCAAGACGCGCGCGCGTATCTTCGACCGCGAAGGCGGGCTGATCCTGGACAGCCGCAATCTGTTTGCCCGCGGCGACGTGCTGCGGTTCGAATTGCCGCCCCCGGCCAACAAGCCCAATATCGCCGAGCGCACGCTGACCGGGATCCGCACCTGGTTCAATCGCGGCGACCTGCCGATCTATCGCGAACTCGGACCGGAGGGCGGCAAAGGCTATCAGGAAGTCGGGCAATCGCTCGACGGCCAGAAGAGCAGCATGATTCGCGTCAACGAGCGCGGCGCTGTCATCGTGTCGGTCGCCGTGCCGGTGCAGCACTTCCGCGCCGTGCGCGGCGCGCTGATGCTCACGACCCAGGGCGACGACATCGACCAGATGGTCGGCGCCGAGCGCTGGGCGATCCTGAAAATCGGCGGCGTCGCCTCCGCCGTCATGATCGTGCTGTCGCTGCTGCTGGCGAGCACGATCGCCGGCCCGGTGCGGCGATTGGCCGACGGCGCCGAGCGTGTCCGCCGCCGCATCCAGACCCGCGTCGAGATTCCCGACTTCACCCGCCGCCGTGACGAGATCGGGCATCTGTCCGGCGCGCTGCGCGACATGACCAATGCGCTGTATAGCCGCATCGAGGCGATCGAGGCGTTCGCTGCCGACGTCGCCCATGAACTGAAGAATCCGTTGACCTCGCTGCGGTCAGCCGTGGAGACGCTGCCGCTGGCGCGCAATGAAAACAGCCGCGCGCGGCTGCTCGCCGTCATCGAACACGACGTCAAGCGGCTCGACCGGCTGATCTCGGACATCTCCGACGCCAGCCGGCTCGATGCCGAACTGCAGCGGCAGGACATGGCGCCGGTCGATCTGCGCCGGCTGCTGACGACGCTGGCCTCGGTCGCCAATGAAACCAAGCTCGGCCACGACGTCGCGGTCGAAGCGCGGTTCGAGGGCCGCAACCCGGCCGACACCTTCTCGGTGCCCGGCCATGATTCCCGGCTCGGCCAGGTAATCTCCAACCTGCTGTCGAACGCGCAATCCTTCTCGCATGCCGGCGGCAAGGTGCGCATCGTCTGCCGCCGCGTGCGTTCGCAAATCGAAATCCTGATCGACGACGACGGCCCGGGCATCGGCGAGGATGCGCTCGAGCGCATCTTCGAGCGCTTCTACACCGACCGGCCGCATCAGGGCTTTGGCCAGAATTCGGGCCTGGGCCTGTCGATCTCCAAGCAGATCATCGAAGCCCATGGCGGCCGCATCTGGGCGGAAAATCGCGCCGGCCCGGCCGACGAGGAAGGTAATCCGACGGTCTCGGGCGCGCGCTTCGTGGTCAGGCTGCCGTCGCCATGACGACCGCGAGCGTGCACGCCTCCGCCGTGCTGGTGGGCGACCGCGCCGTCCTGATCCGCGGCCCCTCGGGTTCCGGCAAGTCACGGCTGGCGTTCGATCTGATCCTGGCCGGGCGCAGCGGCCAACTGCCGCCGACCATTTTGGTCGGCGATGACCGTGTCCATCTCGACACACTGGCCGGAGAAGTGTGGGTCCGGCCGGCGGCCGAATTGGCCGGCCTGATCGAGATAAGGGGCCTCGGCATCCGACGCTGTGATTGCGTCAGCGAAGCGGTGGTCGGTCTGGTTGTCGATCTCTCCGCTGATGATGCGGAACGGCTGCCGCCGCCGGAAGCCCTCGGAATCAGCCTTAATGGTGTTTTGATACCGAGAATCCCCGTTGGGACCGGCTTTCAACCCCTTCCGCTGGTTGTCGCCGCGCTGACGACAACTGAAAGTTCACCTTCCGGTAATAATACGGCCGATTGTGTGAAGGGGTTTGGTAACCATATAAGCCCCACTATCGCGACCGAATAAGACCGGCGCAGGCTCCCCTCTCTGCCACCAGTTTCCGGGAGATTAGCCAAGATGCCCTCTTGCGCGGGGCCTCTGGATGGTCAAAGTGGCGCGTTCGTGCGGTGCACCAAAAAGCACCCGCGAGGAGTTTCCGATGATTGGTCTAGTGCTTGTGACCCATGGGCGCCTTGCCGACGAGTTCAGGGCGGCGCTCGAACATGTCATGGGTCCGCAAAAACAAATTGAAGCGATTACAATTGGAGCCGAGGACGACTCCGATTTGTGTCGAAGCGATATCATTGAAGCGGTGAATCGCGTCGACAGTGGCGACGGGGTTGCCATCCTCACCGACATGTTCGGCGGCACCCCCTCCAACCTTGCAATCTCCTGCATGAGCCGCCCCAAGGTGGAAGTGCTCGCAGGCATCAATCTTCCCATGCTGGTCAAGCTTGCCAAGGTGCGCGAAGAGCGCTCGCTTCCGGATGCCATCGCGATGGCCCAGGAAGCCGGTCGCAAATACGTCACCATTGCCAGCCGCGTGCTCGCCGGCAAATGAGCGACGAGGCCGCGCCCGGAAACGATGTCGGGCCGAGCGTGCCGGCGGGCGCGATTTCCCGCGAACTTCTCATCATCAACAAACGCGGTCTGCACGCGCGCGCGTCGGCGAAATTCGTCCAGATGGTCGAGCGTTTCAGCGCCGAGGTCTGGGTGACGCGCGGCAACGAGACCGTCGGCGGCACCTCGATCATGGGATTGATGATGCTGGCCGCGGGACCTGGAACGACCGTGGTGGTTTCCGCCATCGGCCCCGAGGCGCAGGCCGCGGTCGATGCGATCGCGGGGCTGGTTGCCGACAAGTTCAACGAAGAAGGCGTGTGAGCGCCTTGGCCTCGTGGTTCGAGACGCGCGGCGTTGCCGCGCTCCTCACCATGAGGGTCCAAGACCGCATGCCAAGCTGCAAGACCTCATCCTGAGAGGGCCGCATCGCGGCCGTCTCGAAGGATGAAGCCCCGACCACAAATCTCAAAACGGATTCGTCACGATGCCGCCGTCGGCGCGGAGCGCGGCGCCGTTGGTGGCGCTGGAAGCTTTCGAGCAGACATAGCAGATCAGATTGGCGATCTCCTCGGGCTCGGCGTAGCGCTGCAACAGCGACGCCGGCCGGCGCTCGGTGAAGGTGCGTGTCACGAGGTCGTCGACGGTGGTGCCCATGCCCTTGGCGCGCGCGGCGAGGCGCACCGGCGCCATCTCGACCCAGGTCGGCCCCGGCATGACCGAATTGACGGTGACGTTGGTGCCTTTCGTCGTCTCGGCCGCGCCGCGGGCGATGACGAGTTGCGCTGATTTCGAGAAGCCGTAGTGCACCATCTCCTTCGGGATGAAGACGCCGGACTCGCTGGAGACGAACACGACGCGGCCCCAATCCTTGTTATCCAGCATCCGCTTCAGATAATGCCGGGTGAGACGCACGCCGCTCATCACGTTGACTTCGAACATCCTCGTCCAGTCGGCATCCTCGATATCGAAGAAGCCCTTCGGCTCGTAGATGCCGAGATTGTTGACGAGGATATCGACTTCAGGGAATTGCGCGGTAATCGCTTCGCAGCCATCGGCATTGCCGAGATCGACCGCCGCCGAGTGCACCTCGGCCTCAGGCGCCGCTTGCCGGACTTTCGCCATGGCCTCGGTGACGGCGGCCTGCTCGCGCCCGTTGACGATGACTTCCGCGCCCATTTGCGCCAGTCCAATGGCCGTCGCGAGACCGATGCCGCGGGTCGAACCGGTGACGAGCGCGGTCTTTCCAGTCAAATCGAGATTCATGCGTTACTCCCAAATTCCTTGTTCGCCGCCTAGAGCCTCGTTCCGATTGAATCGGAACGGGGCTCTAGTTTCTTGATTGGACGCGTTTTCTTGACGCGAACCGGTATCCACTTCGCTGGAAAACGCTCTACTTCTTCTCCGGCGGCACCAAAAACACGTTCCAGACCGAGGCGGGGCCAGGCTTGCCCAAGAGAAACCGCCGCGTCGTGATCACCATGCGCTCGCCATTGGCAGCATGGAGCTTCATCCACGCCTCGCATTTTTCCAGCTTCCAGTCGCCGGTCTCGCAGATGCCGATGAAGCCGGATCGCTTGGCAGCTTCGAGCGAGGTCAGGCCTGACGACCACGGCTCGTCCGGCGTCAGCACCGCCGGATGATCGGCACTGTAGAAGGTGACGGGCTGGCCGATATCATTATAGGCGGCGACCACCGGCCAGCCTGAGAAGAAGCGCCTGTGCCAGACTTCGGTCAGTTCGCGGGCAAGCTCGGAACGCGCCCGATAGTTGGCGCCGTCGTTGCGATTCTGGCCGACTTCATAGGCAACGATCTGCGGCGATGCGACCAACGCCGCCAGCGTCAGCAGCAGCCAGGTCACCGTCAACCGAAGCAGCGCGATGCTCCGCACCCGTAAGTGCGGGATGGCGAGCAGCGCCAGCGGCACCAGGAAGAACAGCGGGATGCCCCAATCGGTCTTGATGTAGATCTGGAACAGCACCGCGCCGAGCGGCGGCCCGATCGCGACCACGGCCTGGATGATCCAGACATTGAGCGCCTGCGCCGTATTCACACCGGCATTCGCGCCGCGCGACCAGAACGCAAAAGGCGGCTGGCGCCAGCGCGACGGCCACGCCAGCGCGATTGCCGCCAGCACCACCGGTAACGCCAGCAGCGCGAAATTATGGCCGACATAGCCGAGCGCGAGATCGTCGATCATGCGGCGGTCGGTGATCGAATAGATTTCGCCGGCATAGGTGAACGGAACGAAGTTCACGTCCCTGAGCCAGATGACATGCGGGACCATCGCCACCACCAGCACTGCGATCGCGACCCATGGCGCCGGCGAGCGCAGGAACTGCAGGCGCTGCGGATGGATCAGCGCGGCAAGGCCGATGCCGCCGATCATGGTCAACGCCCAGTATTTGGTCATCAGCGCCAGCGCACCGGCGATACCAAGCAACCATCCCGATTTCACGCTGCGTTTCTCGAACGCATCGAGATAGGCCAGCACCACGAGCGGCAGCGTCACCAGCTGCAGCAGATCCGGATTGTACTTGAAGCCCTTGAAGTTGAAGACCGGATAGAGCGCGAGCATCACCACGACGAGGAACGCGCGGCGGTGATCGACCACGCGCAGCGCCAGCAGCCAGCAGATCACGAGGCCACAGCCGAGCGTGGCCATCGCCAGTCCATAGGTCGCCCAATCCGTGACCGGGAACACCCTGAACCAGAGGCCGGCGACCCATCCCGACAGCGGCGGATGCTTGCCATAGCCGAGCAGGAACTTCTGGCCCCAGCCGAACGCCTCGGCGACATCCATGTGGATGTCCTGGCCGGTCTTCAAATTGACCAGAATCACCGTCCACAGCACGGCATGGAGCGCGGCAAAGCCGCTTACCAGCCACAGGGCGGCGGTCGGGTGAGCCTTGGGATCGCTGGCGCGCGCGGCCAGCCACGCCGCCAGCCGTCGGATGGACAGTCTGCGCCGGGAGCGCGCGGCGGCGGGTAAAATTGATGCAGTCGACATGGACCCGTGCGTAGCGCGTTTTTTGCTCGCGTGGAATCGGCTTGGCGGGAAGAAAGCCCCTTAAAATACAGCAATATGGTTGCCGCACGGGGATGTGAATGCTATCCCGCGCCCCATGACAACTGTCCCCATTTCCAACATTCGCAACTTCTCCATTGTCGCCCATATCGACCATGGCAAATCGACGCTGGCCGACCGTCTGATCCAGACCACCGGCGGGCTGACCGATCGCGAAATGGCGGGCAAGGAGCAGGTGCTCGATTCCATGGATATCGAGCGCGAACGCGGCATCACCATCAAGGCGCAGACCGTCCGGCTGAATTACCACGCCAAGGACGGCAAGGATTACATCTTCAACCTGATGGATACGCCGGGCCATGTCGACTTCGCCTACGAAGTCTCGCGCTCGCTGGCGGCCTGTGAAGGGTCGCTATTGGTGGTCGACGCCAGCCAGGGCGTCGAGGCGCAGACGCTCGCCAACGTCTATCACGCGCTCGACGCCGGCCACGAGATCGTACCGGTGCTCAACAAGATCGATCTTCCGGCCGCCGAGCCCGACAAGATCAAGCAGCAGATCGAGGACGTGATCGGTATCAGCGCCTCCGACGCGGTGATGATCTCCGCCAAAACAGGCATTGGCATTCCCGACGTGCTGGAAGCCATCGTCACCCGCCTGCCGCCGCCAAAGGGCGACCGCGCGGCGACGCTGAAGGCGCTGCTGGTGGACAGCTGGTACGACGTCTATCTCGGCGTCGTCGTCCTCATCCGCGTCGTCGACGGCGTGATGAAGAAGGGCAGCCGCATCCGCATGATGGGCACCAACGCGGCCTATGACATCGAGCGCGTCGGCTTCTTCACGCCGAAGATGACGCCGGTCGACGAACTCGGCCCCGGCGAGATCGGCTTCATCACCGCCGCGATCAAGGAAGTCGCCGATACCCGCGTCGGCGATACCATCACCGACGACCGCAAGCCGATCACCGACATGCTGCCGGGCTTCAAGCCGGCCATCCCCGTGGTGTTCTGCGGCCTGTTCCCGGTCGACGCCGACGACTTCGAGACGCTGCGCGCGGCGATGGGCAAATTGCGCCTCAACGACGCCAGCTTCTCGTTCGAAATGGAGACGTCGGCCGCCCTCGGTTTCGGTTTCCGCTGCGGCTTCCTCGGGCTATTGCATCTGGAGATCATCCAGGAGCGCCTGCAGCGCGAGTTCGATCTCAATCTGATCGCGACCGCGCCGAGCGTGATCTACAAGATGCATCTCACGGATGGACAAGAGATCGAGATCCACAATCCCGTCGACATGCCCGACGTGGTCAAGATCGCCGAAATCCAGGAGCCATGGATCGAAGCCACCATCCTGACGCCGGACGAATATCTCGGCAGCGTGCTGAAACTGTGCCAGGACCGCCGCGGCTCGCAGAAGGAGCTCACTTACGTCGGCTCGCGCGCGATGGTGAAATACGATCTGCCGCTCAACGAAGTGGTGTTCGATTTCTACGACCGGCTCAAATCGGTCTCGAAGGGCTACGCCTCGTTCGACTACCACCTGACCGACTACAAGGCGGCCGATCTGGTCAAGATGCAGATCCTCGTCAACCTCGAGCCGGTCGACGCGCTGTCGATGCTGGTGCATCGCACCCGCGCCGAAGGCCGCGGCCGCGCCATGGTCGAGCGGATGAAGGAACTGATCCCGCCGCACATGTTCGTGATTCCGATCCAGGCCGCGATCGGCGGCAAGGTGATCGCCCGCGAAACCGTGCGCGCGCTGCGCAAGGACGTCACCGCGAAGTGCTACGGCGGCGACATCACCCGTAAGCGCAAACTTCTGGAGAAGCAGAAGGAAGGCAAGAAGAAGATGCGGCAGTTCGGCAAGGTCGACATCCCGCAGGAAGCGTTTATTGCGGCGCTGAAGGTGGATAGCTGAGCAACGCTTCGCTACCTACACCGCCGTCGCTTCGCTTGCCGCCGCGCACTCTTCCTTGACCAACCGCTCCAGCGCAATCTTCGACGCCCGCTGGTCGCGGACCTCCTTCTTCGCGATGGCGAGCCGCGTGATCGTCCGGACCAGCGCCGTTGCCACGGGGTTGGGGCCTTCCGGCTTCGCGCAGCGCAGCGACAGATGCGTGCCGCCATTTTCGAGCGGCGTCAGTTCCGCCATTTGCCGCACGATGGCGCCCATCGGAAGCCGGATGTGCCAGGTGACGTAGTCGAACGGCCGCCAGTCGACGATGTCGTGCACCGTCGAATCCTTGCCATGAGCGCAATGCTGCGTCGCTCCCGGCCCGATCCGCCCGCGCGTAAGCCCCGTCATGGTCATGCCGTCGAGGCCGTGCTGCCATCGGATCTTCTTCTCGACGTCGGTGACATAGGCCCAGGCGATTGCAGGCGGGACCGGCAGGTCGCATTCCATCGATTCGAAGGCCAAGGGCTCATCTGGCTGCACCACAACGCGACGCGTTGCGCGCCATCGCGCAAAGATCGGGGCCAGATCGTAGACGTAACAAACGGTATCGCCGAAATCGCCGGTGTTTTCGACGTGGCGGATGGCGCCCGCAAAGAAATCCGGCAAGTCGATCGCTTCCGCCGCTTGTTCAGTGACCAGCGCATAGGCCTTGATGCCGGTATCAGCCGTCACCGAATTCTTCATCAGGCGGTGCAGCCGGATCACCTCAGCCCCCTGCAATTCAGTGCGCCCCGCCATCTGCTGCGTGGCATAGGTGCCGTGATGCAGGAAAAATTTGAGATCGAGCTGGCCCATGTTGCGGCATGCGTTGCAGGTGCATGTCGTGTTCACGCGCATGGCGCCGAGTGTTTGGCTGAAGCTGCAATAGATGTGCTCGATGGCATCAAGCGGAAACTGACGCTGCGGCAGATTCACATCGGGCAGATGGGTCAGCGCCGCATCGCCCTGCAAATTGGACAGGATGATCGGCGCCTTGATCTCGGCGAAGATGCTCTTGAACAGCGCGTCGAGGATACCTTGCGCGTGATCGAGCTCCGAACGCGTCAGGAACATCGTGTAGCCGGTAATATCGGCAATCAGCAGAAAGCCCTGTTGCGCCATAGCCAGTACTCCCTGAACTCGCTGGGATGACGACGCGAAATACGTCCATCCTAGCAGAAAGTTGCGGCATTCGCGCCGGTTCTCTCGTCCCGGTGTGGCGCCCCCGCCTTGCCCTGCGGCACCGAATGGGTCAACATTGCTGCTGCTCAGACCATAAAATCCAAAAAAATGCCGAGGAAACGCATGAGCAAGCCCGCCAATTTCTCCTATGGTTGGATCGTCGTCGGCACCGGCGCGCTGATGACGTGCGTCGGCTTCGGCACGATGCTCTCGCTGGCCGTGTTCCTGCAGCCACTTTCAGCGGATACGGGCTGGTCGCTCAGCGGCGTCTCGGCGGCGGCGACGATCGATTTCCTCGCCATGGGTTTAGCCGCCTTCTTCTGGGGTACGTTGTCCGACCGGTTCGGCACCCGCGTCGTGATCTTGGCGGGCGCGGTGCTGCTCGGTATCGGCCTGACCGGGGCGAGCCAGGCCACGAGCCTTTGGCACTTCCAGTTCTTCTTCGGCGTGCTGATCGGGATTGCGGCCGGCAGTTTCTATGCGCCGATGGTCGCGGTGGCGAGCGCGTGGATCGAACATCGCCGCAGCCTTGCTGTGGCGCTGGTGTCGGCCGGCATGGGCGTTGCGCCGCTGACGGTGGCGCCGTTCGCAAGCTGGCTGATCACGGCCTATGACTGGCGCACGGCGATGCTGGTGATCGGCATCGCGTCCTGGGCGCTGTTGATTCCGGCGTCGTTCCTGGTGCGTCCGGCGCCGCCGGCGGCCGCACCCGCGAGCGGCGAGACCGACGCGCCGGAAGTGCAATGGACCGTCGGGCAGGCGTTACGGACCCCGCAATTCATCACCTTGGCATTGGCACATTTCGCCTGTTGCGCGGCGCATTCAGGGCCGATCTTCCACATGGTGAGTTACGCGATGATCTGCGGCATCGCGCCGCTCACCGCCGTCACTGTCTATAGCCTTGCCGGCGTCTCCGGGTTAGGCGGCCGTCTGCTGCTCGGCGTATTGGCCGACCGGCTCGGTGCCAAGCCGGTGCTGGTCGGCGGACTGTTCGTGCAGGCGATGTCGATCGCGACCTATCTCGCGGTCGGCCAGCTCGGCGAGTTCTACGCGCTGTCGGTGATTTTCGGGCTCGCCTATGGCGGCGTGATGCCGCTCTATGCGGTGCTGGTGCGCGAATATTTCGGCGCCCGCATCATGGGCACGATGTTCGGCGCGGTCGCCGCCTTCGCCAGCCTCGGCATGGCGCTGGGCCCATTGGCCGGCGGCTGGGTATTCGACACCTTCCATGCCTATAACTGGCTCCATGTCGGTTCCTTCGCCATCGGAATTACCGCCGTCGCGGTGGCACTGAGCTTCCCGTCGGCAAAGCGGCCATCGCAGCCTGCGCTCGATCTCGGACGCGCCGCGGTATGAGACGCGTGCCCTCCGCCGCCCATCTTGATCGGTGGCGGCGGATGGGCCACCATCGCCCTCGCACCAAACAAAATAAGCAAATGCGAGGAACCGCATGAACAGGCATTCCGGTCTCGACCTCGTCGAGCGCGCGCGTGCGCTGCAGCCGCTGATCGCGCGCGAGGCCGATGAGATCGAGCGGACGCGGCGGCTGACGCCGGCCGTGACCTCGGCCCTGATCGAGAACGGGCTTTACCGGTCGCTGCTACCGCAGAGTCTCGGCGGCGCCGAGGCGCCGCTCGAAATCTTCATGCAGATGCAGGAGGAAATCGCCAAGGCCGATGCTTCCACCGCGTGGTGCCTCGGCCAGTGCAGCGTCTGCGCCATGACGGCGGCCTATCTCGATGCGGATGCCGCCAACGAGATCTTCAATGTCGCGCCCGGCATCCTCGCCTGGGGCGCGATCAACCATGAAGTGCAGGTGGTTCCCGGCGGCTACAAGGCCAGCGCACGCTGGGATTTTGCCAGCGGTTCCCGGCAGGCAAGCTGGCTCGGCGCCCATGTCCGCGTCGTCGAGGCCGACGGCAGTCCGCGGCGCAAGGCGGATGGTTCGCCGGAAATCCGCACCATCCTGTTCCCGGTGGCTGACGCCACGATGTACGACGTCTGGGACGTGATCGGCCTGCGCGGCACCGGCACCGATTCCTACGCGGTCGACAATCTCTTCATCCCGGACAAATTCGCCGCCCTGCGCGACGACCCCACGGCGCTCCGCGAAAACGGCCCGCTCTACAAGCTCTCCACCAACATGGTGTTCAGCATGGGCTTTGCCGCGACCTCGCTCGGCGTGGCGCGCGCGACGCTCGATGCCGCCACCGATCTGGCGCGCGGCAAGAGCCCGCAAGGCCTGAAAGCGATGCGCGACAACAACGCGGTGCAGGGCCTGATCGGGCGTACCGAGGCGACGTTACGCGCCGCGCGCGCCTATCTCTACACGACGGCGGCCGAAGTCTGGCGCGATCTGGCGCGCGGCGATGCCCTCACCGAACAACACCGGATCGCGCTGCGCATCGCCGCAACCTGGACCATCCATCAATCGGCCTCGGTGGTCGACACCGCCTATCACATGGCCGGCGCCACCGCGGTGTTCAACGCCAACAAGCTCGAACGGCGTTTTCGCGACATGCATACCATCGCCCAGCAGATTCAGGGACGCGACAGCCATTACGAGGACGTCGGCAAGGCGATCCTGTTCGCCCATCTCGATACGCCGCCGACAGCGCGCTGATGGGGCCCACGAAGAAAATGGCCGGAAAGAAAGCGGCGAAGAAGCAGCTTGCGAAAAGTTCGACTTCGGCCGTCGAAGCCGTCTTCAGCGCCTACCCAAAACCGGTCAAAGCCAGATTGCTGGCACTGCGCCGGCTGATCTTCGATACCGCGAAAGCGACCAAGGGCGTCGGCGCGCTGGAAGAGACCTTGAAATGGGGGCAACCGAGTTATCTCACCCCGGAGACCAGGAGCGGCAGCACGATCCGGATCGATCAGGTCAAGCCCGTGACCGGGCAGTACGCGGTCTACTTCCATTGCCAGACCAATCTGGTGGAGACGTTTCGCGAGCTCTATCCGGAACTGCACTACAGCGGCAATCGCGCCATCCTGCTCGACGCGCAGGAGAAGGTGCCCGAGGCCGAGTTGCGCCACTGCGTGGCGCTGGCGCTGACCTATCATCTGGGTAGGCGCAAGGGCGCCACGACGAAATAGCTCTCTCGGCCGTCATTGCGAGCGCAGCGAAGCAATGACGAGTAGTTGGAGGCGGGCCTTACGCCACCAGCGCCGCGTCCACGGCTTTGCCGCGCTGCGCCTGCAACAGGCTGATGATCTCGGCGTTGGGCCGCGCGCGGCTGAACAGAAAGCCCTGGCCTTCGTGGCAGCCCTCGTTGCGCAGGCAGCTCAGCTCGGCTTCGGTCTCGACGCCTTCCGCCGTGATGGTGACGCCGAGGCCCTTGCCGAGGCTGATGATCGAACGCACGATCGCCTGCGCATCACGGTTGGAGCCGAGATCGCGCACGAACGACTGGTCGATCTTGATCTTGTCGAACGGAAAGCTCCGCAGATAGCTCAGGCTGGAATAGCCGGTGCCGAAATCGTCCATCGAGATGCGGACGCCGAGCGAACGCAGCGCGTGCAGCGTGGCCAGCACCTGGGCGCTCTTTTCCAATACCAGCGTCTCGGTGATCTCGAGCTCGAGCCGGGTGGCGGCAAGACCGGTTTGCTTCAGCGTCTCCATCACCGTCGACAACAGATTGCCGACACGGAATTGCAGCGGCGACAGGTTGACGGCGACGCGGACGTCGTCCGGCCATTGTGCCGCATCCATGCAGGCACGGCGCAGCATCAAGCCGCCGACGGCGTTGATCAGGCCGGTTTCTTCGGCGACGGGAATGAAATCGCCGGGCGAGATCATGCCGCGTTCGGGATGCGGCCAGCGCACCAACGCCTCGAAGCCGGTGATGCGTCCGGTCGAAAGATCGATCAGAGGCTGATAATAGGGCCGCAGCAGATCGTTCTGGATCGCCTCGCGCAGATCGATCTCGATCTTGCGGCGGGTCTGGGCGCGCGCGTCCATTTCGGCTTCGAAGAAGCTGAACGTGCCGCGGAAGTCGCTCTTGGCGCGCGACAGTGCCATATCGGCGCTCTTCAGGAGCTTTTCGGACTCATCGCCATCGCCCGGCGACATCGCGATGCCGATGCTGGCGCCGATCACCACGGAGTGGCCGTCGAGCAGATAGGGGTCGCCGATCGCTTCCAGCAGACGCCTCGCCAGCAGCGCGGCGTCCTCGGGACGCGCAACGCCGCTTTGAACGATCGCAAATTCATCGGAGTTGAGCCGCGCCAGCACGTCTTCCTCGCGCAGCGTCGATTGCAGCCGCTTGGCGACGCCGCGCAGCAGCTTGTCGCCGATACCGTGGCCAAGCGTATCGTTGACCGCCTTGAAATTGTCGAGGCCGAGCACCAGCACCGCGACCTTCTCGGCGCTGCGCCGCGTATGAAGCAGCAGATCGTCCATCTGTTGGCGCAGGAGGGTGCGGTTCGGCAGCCCGGTCAGGCCGTCATGCTGGGCCATGAAAGAAAGCCGCGCTTCGGCGCGTTTGCGTTCGGTGATGTCCATCAGCGCCAGCAGCACGGCCGGTTGATCGCCGTAGACGAGCTGGCGCGAATAGATCGCCAGATCGATCAGCTCGCCGTCGGCCCTGACATGCTTCCAGGTTCTGGCGGCCTGTTCGTCGTTGCTGCGGTTGCCCGTCCAGGGCAGTTCGGGATCGAACGCCTGCAGGCTGCGGATCGTCAGCTTTTCGAATTCGGCTCGGCCGTAGCCATAATGCTCGATCGCGGCGTCGTTGACGCCGAGAATATGTTCGCCGTCGAGCGAGCAGACGATCATCGGCACCGGGTTGCTGTCGAACAGCAGGCGGAACGAAGCCTCGCGCTGCTTCAGCTCGGTGATATCGACCCGCAGGCCAATGACGCCGCCGTCTTCGGTCAACCGCTCGTCGATCAGGACGACACGGCCGTCGGCCAGCGTCTGCTCGTGCTGCGCACCGGGCCGATAGAGTTTCGCGATCCGCTCGGCGATCCATTCCTGCTCGCGGCCAATCGCTTCCGGATAAGCGCCGCGCTCGACGCCGACGCGGATCGTATCCTCCAGCCGCGCACCCGGCCTGAACAGGTCCGAGCTACGATTGTAGATCTCCGCATATTTCTTGTTCCAGAGAATGTAGCGGCCTTCGGCGTCGAGAAACACGATGCCCTGCGGCAGGATGTCGATCGCCTCGCGAAGCCGCTCGTGCGATTTGCGTGCCTCCGCAATCGCGGCCTCCGCCTCGGCCCGCGTGCGCACGATCTCACCAGCCTCGGCGGCACCGCGCCGGCGGCGGCCTGGCAAACTCGAACCGGGCTTTGCCGGCCGGCCGAAATGACGGGCGACCGCCGCCTGCTTCGGTCTTCTGATTGTTGTTGGCCTCGTCTTCGGCATTGCTACGCGCCTCACCCGCATTCTGCGTCTAAGGTTGTCGGATAAGTATCTGAAAAATTGGTATCTCTTGCCGCTTCGCCGACTCGCGCACCAGCGCGCTTGTGCCCGCTAAAAAGGCGTGTTCACGCTATGCGTGTGTCGCTACACCAAGCGCGCGAAACCAAATGCAAATACACACGGCAAAATCGCCACTGGCGCATGCAGGACATGCGACACATGCCGGAACTGCACAATGAATGCGCGAAATTTCGCGTGGCGCATGAATATGCGCCAACGATCGACAGGGTTATCGCAGGGTTAAGTCGACAGCAAATCGCCGCGCCGCGCGGGCGCCCGGACTGTAAGTTCCAGGCTCAGGCGGCACGCACCGTGTCGAGGAACTTGCCGACTTCCAGCTTGAGGCGATTGCTTTCCCCGGACAGGGATTGAGCCGAGGAAAGGACTTGTGCGGAAGCGGAGCCGGTCCGGCGAGCGCCCTGGTTCACATCGACAATGTTGGTGGCAACCTCGGAGGTGCCCAATGCAGCCTGCTCGACGTTGCGGGCAATCTCCTGCGTGGCGCTGCCCTGCTGATCCACGGAGGTCGAGATCGTCGCCGCAATCTGCGAAATCCGGCCGATGGTGGTCCCGATCTGCTTGATCGCCTGAACCGACTCCTGGGTCGCAACCTGCATCCCGGCAATCTGACTGCTGATTTCCTTGGTTGCGCCGGCGGTCTGCGCCGCGAGCGCTTTCACTTCCTGCGCGACCACCGCAAAGCCCCGCCCGGATTCGCCCGCGCGCGCCGCCTCGATGGTGGCGTTGAGAGCCAACAGATTGGTCTGTTCGGCGATCGTGGTGATCAGATTGACCACGTCGCCGATCCGCAAGGCTGCCTTCGACAGCTCGTTGATGCGAGCGTCCGTGACCTCCGCCTGACTGACGGCTTCGCCGGCGATCCGGTTCGATTCCTGGACTTGCCGGCTGATTTCGGCAACCGATGCCGTCATTTCTTCCGTCGCGACCGCGACCGACCTGACGTTTGAGGAGGCTTCCTCGGACGCCGCTTCGACCCTGCCGGAGAGCTGCTGCGTCTCTTCGGCGGTTCTGGTCAGACTGGTCGCCGACGCTTCCAGCTCCGTTGAAGCCGAGGATACCGTCTGCACGATCTCGCCGACCGCCGCCTCGAATTCGGCCGCGAGTTTCTGCATTTCCGCCCTTCGCTGCTCGCGCGCGTGCTTTTCCGCTTCAGTTCGTTCCGCGCGCAGCCGATTCGATTCCAGCATGTTGTCCTTGAAGACCTGCAGCGCTCCCGCCATGTCGGCGATTTCATCCGAACCGCCGGTCGCGATATCGGTCGCGAGGTCACCGGCGGCGATCGACTTCATGCTGTTCTGCAGATGCACCAGACGGCGCACGACACCACGTCCGACATAATACCAGCCGATGACCAGCGCGGTGGCGAGGCTGATGAGCGCGAGACTGATCAGGATGATGCGTCCCTGCCCGATCTCCGCCTGGGATTCACGGACCGCGGTCGCGGCCCCGGCTTCGCTGCGCTTTCGCAGGCTGGCGACTTCCTTTTCGAACTCCTGGGCCAGCGCGCGATTCTCCGTTACCACATTGGCGCCGGCCTTCGCGGCAACCAGTTCGCGCTGCTTGAGCTCGAAAATATTGCCGGCATCCTTGCCGGTCTTGACCAGTTCATCGACAAGCTTCGACACTTCGGGATTCTTGAAAGCCGTAGCCGCCTTGCCAAGGCGGCCCGCGGTCGCCGTGAAGCGGTCCTTGACCGGCGGCAGCAGATCGACGGACGGCAGGTCGGCCGCCTCGACCAAAATCCCCAACATCAGGTTGGATTCCGCGCGCAACTCCAGAATGGCCTGCAGCGACACCAGTTCGTTGTCGGCCAGCGCCGACAGCGTCTTCTGAACGACTTCCATATCCTTGTTATCAGCCGCGGTCTGCAGGCCCATCGTCAAGCTGAACCCGGCGTCGTCGGCCATCGGCGACAGTTTTTCGGCCAGTTTCTGATGCGATTTCCGCAAGCTTGCGACAAGCGCGTCGCGGGAAGCGGCAATGGTCTGGCGTTCGGTGACGGATTGCACCAGCCGGTCGAGATTGACCAGGATGAGATCGGCGGTCTTGCTGACTTTGGCGACGTCCTCGGCGGCAAGTGCGCTGATGCTCTGCTTGAGCTCCTGGCGCGCCGCGGTCAGAATCTTGAAGGCATGATCGCGCTCGGCCTGATCGGCCGCGGCGAGAAGGCGAGGTGCTGCTGCGGCGACATCGCCCGCGGCCCTGGCAACCTCGGAGGCGTGCGTGATCTCGGGCAGGCTCTTCTCGGAGATCGCGCCCAGCGAACGCCCAAGGCTGTCGTAGGAGATGATCGCGCTGCCGCTCGCCAGTACAGTGAGTGCTGCGACGACGCCAAAGGCCATAAACAACCGACCGCGTAGGCCGAGGCGATACCACGACATGCCAGCGTTCATCGTAAGACTCCAAATAACAACGGCAAAATCGTGCCGCGAGCAGCCGGGCGTTGTCCCGGTGCTCGCGGCTTGTCGTAACTACGATCCGGACTTCTCGAGGCGATCGACTGCCTTGAAGCTGCCGTCCGGCTGGATCACGGTGAGGAACACTTGATCCGAGCCGCGGTTGCTGGTGGGGCTGTAGGAGAGCTTGAATCCACCGAGATCAAGGCTGCCGGCTTTTTGCACGGCGTCGATCATGGCTTGACGGGTGAGGTCGCCATCAACCTTTTCGAGCGCCGCGGCGATCGCACGGCCGACGAGGTAGCCCTCGAGCGAGACGAAGCCCGGCTGAGCGTCGGGCGCGCTGGCCTTGAGCGAAGCGTGGTAACGCCCAACCACCGGAATCGCGGCGTCCTTCGGGAACGGGACGACCTGCGTGATCACGACGCCGGCGCCCGCCGCGCCGAGCTCCTTGGCAAGTGCGTCGGATCCGACAAAGGAGATGTTCACGAACGTAGCGTCGAGCTTGATCTGCTTGGCCAGCTTGATGAACTCAGCCGCCGGCTTGTAGGGGCTGATCATGATCACGGCCTGGGGCTCTGCCTTCTTGATCGACAGCAGCGCGGCTTTTACAGCCACCGTGTTGCGCTCGAAGGTGCCTTCGCCGGCAAGCTGCATCTGCCGCTTGTCGAGCGCCCTCTTGACGCCGGCAAGGCCGGCCTGACCGAAAGCGTCGTCCTGATACATGATTGCGATTTTGGTCGCGCCGAGGTCCTTGGTCAGACGTTCGACCATGGCTTCGGTTTCCTGGAAGTAGCTGGCGCGAATGTTCAGCACCATCGGCTTGTGCGGCTCGCGCAGGAACTCGGCGCCAGTAAAGGCGCCGATGAAGGGCGCGCCGGCCGCGGTTGCGATCGGCTGGGTAGCGGCGGCGGTCGGGGTGCCAACCGCACCGACGAGCGCGAACACTTTTTCTTCCTCCAGCAGCTTCTTGGCCGCTTCGATGGACTTGGTCGGCTCATAGCCGTCGTCGATGCTCTTGAGCTCGAGCTTGCGGCCCTTGACGCCGCCGGCCTTGTTGATTTCCGCGAAGGCAGCTTCCAGTCCCATTTTCATGCCCTGTCCCAGAGCCGAGGCCGGACCGTCAAGCGCCGCGGCTTGACCGAACACGATCTTGTCGGGCGACACGCCGTTTTCGGCGGATGCTGGAATGCCCGTCGCGAGGAGAACAGCCAGCACAGCGGGAAACGCTTTGAGTGAAGAAGCTCGCATATGAATTGTCCTTTGGCGTGGCGGGAGCAATGGTCAACCGGAACTGCTGGCTTGAATCGTCGTTTGATATGACGGCCCAGCAACACTGGGTTGCGATTGTGAACCCGATGCGTTCAGAACTGATTAAAGATTGATCGTTGGGTATTTATACGGTTGAAGAATCGGCGCGCGGCTCGCGATTGGGTTGTACCCATGAACTCGCTACCGCGCGGGACGACTGGCGCCAAACGCAAATAGACGAGGCAGAATCGTCGCTTGCGCGGATACGCGACACGCGTGCGGGATTTCGCGTCGGTGATCGACAGGGTTACCGAAAGATTAATATGCCGGTTGCCCGCTGGGCCGCTACAGCCGGCGCTCGCGGCCGATTCCATGCTACGTCTTGGACAGATAGAGTGATCCGATGACATCCCGCCTGATTCTGATCCCCCTCCTGATATCGATGGGCCTCGCCAATGCCTCCGCCGCATGGGCGCAGGATAAAGGCAGCGTCGACCCCAAGCCGCTGCCGCCGCTGGCCAACCCCGACGATCCCAAAATCGCCGCCAAGGAATTGTTCGGCCGCAAGGCGTTGCCGGCGGCGACGCCGACGCGGGTGCTCGGCTTCTACGCCCATGGCTGCATCGCGGGTGCGGAAGGATTGCCGATCAATGGCGACACCTGGCAGGTGATGCGGCTGTCGCGCAATCGCTACTGGGCCCATCCCGACATGGTCGCATTGGTGAAGCGGCTCGCGAACAAGGCGCACAAGGATGCCGGCTGGCCCGGCATTCTGGTCGGCGACATGTCGCAGCCGCGCGGCGGCCCGATGTTCACGGGCCACGCCAGCCATCAGGTGGGGCTGGACGCCGACATCTGGCTGACGCCGATGCCGAACCGCAGATTGTCGCGCAACGAGCGCGAGGAAACGTCGGCGGTGATGATGGTGCGCGGCGACCGGCTCGACATCGATCCCAAGGCGTTCACGCCGGGCCATCTGGTGGTGATCCGCGCCGCGGCGCAGGAGCCGACGGTGCAGCGCATCTTCGTCAATGCCGCGATCAAGAAGGCGCTGTGCCGCGCGGCTAAGGGCGACCGCAGCTGGCTTCACAAGGTGCGGCCGATGTACGGCCACGACTATCACTTCCATATCCGCATCAAATGCCCGCCCGGGATGAGCGAATGCGACAGCCAGCCCGATCCGACCGAAGGCGAAGGCTGCAGTACGGGCGACCTTGCTTTTTGGTTCAAGGATTCGACCCTCCATCCGAAGCCACCGGCCGTGCCGCCGAAACCAAAGCCGCCGATGACGATGGCCTCATTGCCGCCGGCCTGCAAAGCCGTGCTGGCGGCACCGGACGCCAAGCCATAGAACGCGGCGCGGAGCCTTTGCGCTGCCCCAACAATGCTGTAAGCTTGCCCGCGCGATATTCCTGATCGACCGTAAGTCGCAGGAAATGACCGGAACGGCGCTTCCGATTGTCGCATTCCTGACCCAACCAACGCCTGATTGCGGCGCGCGGACTGTGCGCCCGTAAGCACGCCCGGAGCGTCACCATGCATCGTCTCGCCGGAATTTTTGCCGCCTTCCTCATCCTGCTTGGCGCGGCCCATTCGCCCGCCGCCGCGCAGGACAAGACCATCACGGTATTCGCGGCCGCATCGATGAAGAACGCGCTCGACGACATCGACGCTGCCTATACCGCAAAGACCGGCGTCAAGATCACCGTGAGCTATGCCGCAAGTTCGGCACTGGCCAAGCAGATCGAACAGGGCGCGCCGGCCGACGTCTTCATCTCCGCCGACACCGACTGGATGGATTACGCGATCGGGAAGAAAACCATCAACGAGCCGACCCGGGTCAACCTGCTCGGCAACACCATCGTGCTGATCGCGCCGAAGGATTCCAAGATCGACAATGTCAGCATCGGCGCGGGCTTCGATCTCGCCAAGCTCGCCGGTGACGGCAAGATCGCAACCGGCGACGTCAAATCCGTGCCGGTCGGCAAATACGCCAAGGCAGCACTTGAGAAACTCGGCTCATGGCAGGCCGCCGAGCCGAAATTCGCGATGGCCGACAGCGTGCGCGCGGCATTGACGCTGGTGGCGCGCGGTGAAGCGGCATTCGGCATCGTCTATTCCACCGACGCCAAGGTCGAACCCGGCGTCAAGGTCGTCGGCACCTTCCCGGGTGATTCCCATCCCGCGATCGTCTATCCGGTCGCGGCAACCACGACCGCCAAGCCGGAAACGTCGAACTATCTCGCCTTCCTGCGCTCGACCGCGGCCAAGAACATCCTCGAGAAATACGGCTTCAAGTTCCTGGTCAGTCCCTCGACCTGATGTTTGAGATCTCGCCGACCGAATGGACGGCGATCCTGCTCAGCTTGCGGGTCGCCATCATCGCAACGCTGGTGGCGACGCCATTCGGCATCGCGCTGGCGTGGCTGCTGGCGCGGCATAATTTCTGGGGCAAGTCGATCCTCGATGCCGCGGTCCATCTGCCGCTGGTGCTGCCGCCGGTCGTCACCGGCTATCTGCTGCTGCTCACCTTCGGCAAACGCGGCATGGTCGGCGCATTTCTGGCCGATCATCTCGGCATCGTGTTCGCCTTCCGCTGGACCGGGGCGGCGCTCGCCTGCGGCGTGATGTCGTTTCCGCTTTTGGTGCGGCCGATACGTTTGTCGATCGAGGCGATCGACCGGCGGCTGGAACAGGCATCGAGCACGCTCGGCGCCGCACCGTGGCAGGTGTTTGCGACCGTGACCTTGCCGCTGGCGCTGCCAGGCATACTGGCCGGCATGGTGCTGGGCTTTGCCAAGGCGATCGGCGAATTCGGCGCCACCATTACCTTCGTGTCCAACATTCCCGGCGAGACCCAGACGATTTCCTCGGCGATCTATTCGCTGATCCAGACACCAGACGGCGATAGTGCGGCGGGACGGCTGGTGATCGTCTCCGTCGTGATCGCGATGGGCGCCCTGATCGCATCCGAATGGTTCGCCCGGCGCGCCACCCAGCGCTTGCACGGAAACTGATCATGCTGCGCGTCGACGTTACCAAGCAGCTTGGCGAATTCTCGATCGAAGCTTCCTTCACCAGCGAGGGTCGCGTCACCGGCCTGTTCGGCGCGTCCGGCGCCGGCAAGACCTCGCTGATCAACATGATCGCGGGCCTGCTGCGGCCGGATCGCGGCATCATCACCCTCGATGATGAAACGCTCGACGACACCGCGACCGACGCACACGTGCCGCCGCACCGGCGCCGCATCGGCTATGTGTTCCAGGATGCGCGGCTGTTTCCGCATCTCGATGTCCGGCAGAATCTCGACTACGGACGGCGCATGAACCGCCTCGCCGACGACCCCGCGCAGCGCACGCGTGTCACCGACCTGCTCGATATCGGCAGCCTGCTGGATCGCCGGCCCGGCCAACTCTCCGGCGGCGAGCGCCAGCGCGTCGCGCTCGGCCGTGCGCTGCTGTCGAAGCCGCGACTGCTGCTGATGGATGAACCGCTGGGTTCGCTCGACGAGGGACGCAAGGTCGAGATCCTGCCTTACCTGATGCGGCTGCGCGACGAAGGCATTCCGATGGTCTATGTCAGCCACGATGCCGCGGAGTTGCGCCAACTCGCGACGCAGATCGTGATGCTGCGCAACGGGCGCGTCACCGCACTCGGCGGAGTGAAGGTTTTATCGACCGGCACGCCTGCTTGATTTCGTCCGTGATCCAGGTCACGTCTGAATCACCGAAAATTCAAAAAATCCAGTGTTTATAGGCATTTCCTGAACACCTGTTCAGAAAAATGTTTCGAACTATTTCCACTTGCGGCGCGTCTGACAAACGCATCAGGCAATCACGCCTCGCAAATGGAGAATACAAATATGTTTCGCAAAATCTCTCTCGCTGCCATCGCTGCGCTCGCTCTGACCGCTGCCGCTGTCGCCCCTGCTTCGGCTGGTGGTCACGGTGGCCACGGTGGTGGGCATGGCGGACATGGTGGCGGACACGGCATGCACGGTGGCTTTGGCCACGGTCATGGTGGTCATTGGGGCCATCATCATCACCGTCATCACCGCTTCGGATCGGCGTTCTACGTCGGCGGAAGCTGCTGGAAGACCGTGTTCTCCGAGTTCGGACCGCGCCGCATTTACGTCTGCGGTCGGGTGCTCTAAGTTTCCGGCAAGCACCTGCCAACAGGAGGGCCTCAGCCGACGGCTGGGGCCTTTCGTTTTATTTGCCGCCGGCGAACGCCTTCACGAGACGGTAGAGATACTCGCCGCCTTCAAAGAAGGATTTGACGAGAACGCGCTCATCGCGGCCATGCGCGCGCGATTCTCCAACATCGCTCGCGAGCCCCGAATGCCCGTAGGTCGGAATGCCGGCGTTGCGAAGATAGCTGCCGTCGGTGGCGCCGGTGCTCATGGTCGGCAACACTACCGCGCCAGGCCAGAATTCGGTCGATAGTTTGGTAATCGGCCCAATGATTGGATCGCTCAGAGCGGACGGTGCGCTGAGCACCGGCGAATCCATCGACGTCACGACGATCTGCTCGTCGGCCAGCACCGTTTCGAGGGCCGCCTTCACTCCCTCGGCCGGCTCGCCGGGGATAACCCGGCAATTGACCTTGGCGCTTGCCAGTTGCGGCAACGCGTTGATCGCGGTGCCGCCTTCGAGCAACGTCGCGACGCATGTCGTTCGCAATTGCGCATTGAAGAAGGGATTGGCCGTGAGGCGCATGACCGGCGGCGCGGCCGGATCGGATTGTCCCGATAGCACCGCACGCACATCGTCGGCAAACTGGCCGCCTTCCATCTGCGCCATACGTTCGAAATAGGCGCGGGTCGTTTCGGTCAGTTTTATGGGAAAGTTGAATGCCGAAAGCCGGCTCAATCCCGCCGCCAATCGATAGATCGCATTGTCCTTGACCGGAACGGAGCTGTGGCCGCCTTTGTTCCTGACCGTCAATGCGTAGCTCATCGAGACTTTTTCGCTGGTCTGGACCGAGTTGCGGACCGCCTTGCCGTCCTTCAACCCGACGCCGCCGCCTTCATTCAGGGCGAATTCGGCATCGATCAGATCGCGATGGTTCTTCAGCAGGAATTGAATGCCGAGCCCATCCTTGTCCAGGATCTCCTCGTCGGTCTCCAGCGCTATGATGATATCGCGGTCCGGCTTGTAACCCTCCTCACGGTAACGAATGAGATTGGCGACGAAGACGGCTGCCATGTATTTGTCGTCGCCGCTGCCGCGCGCATAAAAATAGCCGTCCTGCTCGACCAGCTTGAACGGGTCAGTCGACCAGTCCTCGCGGCTGGCCGGGACCACGTCGATATGGGCCAATAGCAGGATCGGCTTACGCGCGCCGGTTCCACGCAACCGCGCCACCAGATTTCCCTTGCGCGGCGCCGGCGACAGGACGCGGACATCAGCCTCGGCAAAGCCACCGGCACGCAAGCGGGCCGCCATGACCTCGGCCGCCTTCAGCGTATCGCCGGTCGCAGTCACCGTGTTGATCTCGATCAGTTCCTTGTAGATGTCGAAGGCGCGCTGCTGGTTGGGATTCAGACCCTCGACCGCGACCGCATCGGACACCGCCAGGGACACTGATATCAGGGCCGCCGCACACACGACGCCCAAGCGACAAGCGAAAGTCGAACCGGAAATCCGAAGCATCTCATTCCCCTTCAATTCGATTTGCCGACTTGCCGTGTGCTATTTCGAGTCCTTCGCCGCGACGACTTCGATCTCGACCAGGAATCCGGGATTGGCCAATGCGGCGATGCCGACAACCGAACGCGCCGGAAGATTTGGCTGAGCGCCACCAAAGAACTGGGTGTATCCCTCCATGAACGCCTTGAAATCCATCGGCGCGCGGGCGTCGTGGACCAGAAACACCTGCATCTTGATGACATCGCCCATGCCGAGCCCCTGCCCTTCGAGGATCTGCTTGATCCTGTTGAACACACCGACGGTCTGGGTTTTGACATCGCCGTAGGCCTGCGGGCTCGACGGATCGGCATCCTTGTTGATCACGGGCGGCACCTGGCCGCTCACATAGGTGATGACGGCATCGCCCGTCACCCGCACCGCCTGGGCGATGGGGAATGTCGAATTGGGAATGGGTAATCGAACAATTTCGGCTTGAGCCGCGCTTGAGCCGAGCAAGAGGGCGGCCAGCGCGAGCATTCCATATTTCATCTTCGTCTCCCCATGATGGCGATTATCTCTCAAGGCCGAACGCGCTTGACGTCGTCGGCAGTGACGGCGTCTCGATATTGGTTGCCGAAATGGGTCCGGACATAATTGACCACCGCGGCGACCTGGTCATCATTCATCATCGCGCCGACCGGCGGCATCGCGCGCTGCCCTCTGACCACGATGTAAACCGGATAGCCACCGGATTCGAGATTACTGTCCTGTGCGAGCGACGGATAGGCACCCGCGCCGACCGCGCCTTTGCCATCAGGCATGTGGCAACCCTGACAGGCGCTCGCGAACAGCTCCTCTCCGGTCGCTTCGGTAAACCTGAAGCCCGGACTCAGCGGGACCTGGGGCCGCGAACGGGATTCTTCGTCAGCATGGGCCACGAGCGGCATAATCAAGCCGAACACCAAGGCGATCAGGAGCCGACCACGCGACACCCTCGAAGTCGATCTCACCGGTTCGATCTGGGTCAGCCGCATCGCATCACATCCTGACGACACGTTCATGCAGCCGCGTAATGGCATCCAGCGAAGAAAGGATCGCGCCCTCCTGCCATGCCGGAATGTAGGAGGCGTGCTCGCCGGCAAGAACAATCCTGCCGTCGATCTGGCACAGATTGTCGTAGTGCTCTTCCCGCATTTTCTCGGTCCAGCTTCCGGCGCAGCCGAGCGTGAAGGGCACCCGGTGCCAGGCCACTGCTACGCCGTTCTCGAACTCCGCGCGGTACTGGGGATGAAGGCGGGAGCCGAGTTCGACCGCGCGCGCCACCCGATCCGAAGGCGTCATCGATGTGAATTCGTACGCATTGGCGCCGCCATAGACATAGGCGCCGAGCAGCACGCCGCGGCCACTTCGATTGTAGTCATTGCTGGGATAGGAGATTTGCCGGATCGGCAGATCGGTATAGCTGATGCCGCCATAGATATCCTCGTCCTCCTCCCAGAACCGGCGCTTGAATTGCAAGCCGACCTTGATCGAGGACGAATAGGGCACCGCGTCGATCGCCGCCTTCATGCGCGGGCCGACGTCGATCTGGATCTGGCTCAGGATGGACAATGGAATGGTGCATATGCACCAGTCGGCCTTTACCAGTTGTGGCGCGGCGGGAGCTTTGGAATCCACATAGCTCACCGTGACGCCGCCATCGTTCTGCTGGATCCGGATGACTTTCGCATCGTAGCGGATGAGATCGCCGACTTCCCGGGCGAACGCCTTGCCTATCATGTCCATGCCGCCGGCCGGCTCGAACATGGTGGTCTGGAATTCATACACGGCGAAATTCCGCAAATATCGCCAGAGCTGCGACTGCAGGATATCCGACAGCTTGATCGGCTCGCCGGCGATAGGCGCAGCACCGAGGCCGCCGCCGGGATCCCTGGCGTAACCGCGATAATCCGCCGAAGTCAGATTGGCCTTGTAGGCATAATTCTTGTCCAGCGCGCCCCATGACTGCAGCGCCTGCAGCAATATCTCCTTGTCCTGCACCGACACGGTTTCATCGAGCTTGCTTTGCTGCGTGACCTTGGCGAGCAGTTCCGAAACATGCCCTTGAAAGTCGGTCTTGATATCGCGGATCCGCTGCGGCTTGCCGCCGAACGCATTGGCAGCGTGCAGCAGCGCATTGTGATTGAGCTGAATGAAAGGCTCCAGCGTCACCCCGAGCCGCTTGCAATAATCCAGCACGGCGCGGTGATGATAGGGAATTCGCCACGGGCCGGGATTGAGATAGAGGCCTTGCTCGAAGCCGCAGGTCTGGCTCGCGCCGCCGAGCTCGGTAAACCTGTCACCACCGCGTAGCGTCCAGTTCCGCCCCCCGGGACGGCTGTTGAATTCCAGCACCTGGACCTTGTAGCCGGCCGCGCGCAACTCCAGCGCCGCCGTCATGCCGGCGAGACCGGCGCCAAGGATCAATACCGAGGCGCCTTTGGCATCGCCCTGCAGTCTGATCGGGCCTTTATAGAGGGACTCCGACGCAAAACCGAGGCTGGTCATGGCGTGATACATCGCGGCACTGCCGGCGACCGAGCCCACCAGCGACAACAGATCGCGCCGGCTCAGGCCTGTCGCACCCTGGTTCTGCATGCCGGTTCCGCCCCGCCAATATCGCCTCGCGATGCGCCCCCAGCACGCCCGCACCGAGAAAACATAGGCGATGGTTTTCGCGCGCGCAAACAATTGAACGCCAATCGTGTTCACGAGTTCGCAACTGGGGCTCAATCGTCGTCCCTACGATTTCCGCCGTCATCCTCCGCGAAAGCGGGGGATCCATTACGCCGCGGCATATCGGTTCAATCATTGCGGTCTCTGGAATACTTGTATGGGGCATGGTCAAGAGGAATCGTTGGTCATTGCGATCATCTCCTTGTTCGATGGGGGGCGACATCTCGTCGTCTCGACGTCAAGACGGCTGCCTGGCGGAGCGGCGG
>Ga0307517_10000065_pt1 | contig 142924 bp, 144 predicted proteins | sample 23_EM_MG_FD_194515 | JGI IMG/M metagenome (GOLD analysis project Ga0307517, IMG submission 194515) | Populus trichocarpa ectomycorrhiza microbial communities from riparian zone in the Pacific Northwest, United States - 23_EM | ecosystem: Host-associated > Plants > Roots > Unclassified... | reverse complement strand
CAGACGCAAGAGATGAAAGGCAAAGAGGGCTCAGGAGATCCGGAAGGACGGGAGGCAAAGAGCGGACTGGCTTCGTCCGGACGCGGGCTCGATACGTCCGGTGAAAAAGGTTTTTTTGCTGATGAAGGTACGTCTCTTTCGCATTAAAGCTCATGAATCTGCCAACTCTTCTGAGAGTGGTCTCTCTAAAGGCCCGGTGCCTGAACTCAATGGCGGATTCCTCTACAACTGCTAGGCCAATTCTGGATCTGATTGCTGGGTGTTGTTGGGCTCGACGCCAGCTACGCTGTGGTATAGGATATGTCCTGAGGCGCCAATTCCCCATTGCGCTACAGTGTCCCGGGTAGAGGATGAAGGTGTCAAAAGGCTGCTTATAACTTAGTGTTTCTCTGTGAATTGGCCTGTATATTAGAACAATAGAAGACTACTAGTAGTAAATTTAATAGTTTGACGGTATGAAATCTATTGTAACCCAGGTCAGAAAAGTAAAGGGGGAACCCTTCGCTTATCTCAGGAAGATGTAGTCTGGCGTCAAGTGGGATCCTGAGTATTGGGTGCGGCGTCAGATAGCGTCCTGAGTATTACGTGCTGCATCTGGTACGTCCTGAGAATTAGGTGCTGCATCAAGTTGCATCCTGAGAATTAGGTGCTGCGTCAGGTTGTGTTAGATACATGTTATGGTAGGGTGGTTGCGTCCTGATTCCTGATTTGCGTTCCAGCGTCAGGTGCATCAGAGGCACAGAATGCACAGAATTCACAGAATGCAAGGTATTATTTTTGCTGATGACTGTGCATAGCGAGCCGTCGGATATGGAGCAGGGGCAAGGTGGGAGTAATAATACGTTCAGTTAGGAGATTGAGAAAGTGTAGCATAGCTGTAATAAATATTTGGATGCGGTCGTTGCTCTCACATGTGGGAAGAGTACCCGGAGGAGCTTAGTATTAATATGAGGACATCAAACCAACTCCAGGATTCAAAGTAGAATTAGTAAAGCCACGCGATCAGGATACGGTAAAACTCATGGTGACAGTGTTAGGAAAAGCCTCTAGGCTTAGGACCAGGATAGCATTAGACTTGGTTCACGATGCGTCAAAGATCACAAGGCGAGGTCTGATAGTGTTACGATTGGATCAGGATGCGGCATGTATAGAGGTTAAGATCAGGGAGAACAGACCAGGCGTCAGAAAGGGAGAGATCAGGATCGTAGGATCCGGATGAGGCAGGCAGGAGCAGAAAGCATGGCGACAAGAGGTGGTATGAGCCACGAAGCCTTGACATTCGGTAAGAAGGAACCAGCATCTGGGCACAAGAGTCTTAGATCAGGCGATGTCAGGAAGGAAGAGTTGTAGATCCGGTGGCATCAGGATGGGGGAGTCCTGGATCAGGCAGCGTCAGGACTGATTAGAGAAGCACCAGACGCAGTCAGGACACACAGAACGTAGGGGTCTGTGTCCTGATAGCGTCAGGACGGACGGCGCCAGGTAACGTAATGTCAGAACGCAATGTCGGATTGACCTTGCGTCCTGCCTCGCGATGAGCGTTCCAGCGTCAGGTCCGTCAGACGCACAGAACGCACAGGACTCAAGGTATTATTTTTGCTGATGTAGTTAACTTGGAATCCTACTCTGTTAAGCTACCTCGTAACAACTGCCCACCTGTTTTGGAGTAATTAAGAACTAGAACTTCTACCAAATCTGCTCTATACTCCTCACTAAGTGTGCCTCACAATCCCTCTTGCACTCGCGCAGTATTCTCCACATAGAATAGTTTGTGCCCCTGGTGTTCATATTTTGAACATTGCCTACTTGATTACAATATCTTAATTGGATGTAATAAACTCCAATATTTCTCTTATTTAAAGTACAAGATTTTGCCCATGAAATAGATTCTAATACTTTACCAACAGCTTGTGACTTATACAGAAATGCCAATTCTGCCTCCAGATTCAGTGTATCATATTAATTATGTAAACCTTTGGATGGATATATCGTATTCTGTAAGCCTCTCTGCCTGAATTTATATAAAAAATAGTGGCACGTCACACTTGCTTTTGCATCACAGGGGAACCGGCTATCAGTTTATATTTTTATATTTTTTAGAGGTTTTTGCTCTTGCATTTAAAATTGTGGTATCCGAGATAAAAATGCTATGTCTCACTCAGAGTTCCTAGTATGAAAGGTTTTCCCGTTTTTAACTCTCCCACCCGAATACTGTGTCACTCACATTTTGCAATCCCAGAACCACATCCCAGGTTCTTGCTCACGGCCAGAAACCAGCCGGATAGTCCTCAATTCACGTCTACTATTCCGATCATTCCCGCAATGGATATTTGGTGTTTATTACCCTATAGCTATGCCCTTTCTAACTATCTACGCATTTGGTTTACCCCTTCTCATTGAAGTGCTATTCGAAGCTAACTCCTTGCTAAATGGAATAAACTCCGGAGCTCCTGGAATGTACTTCCTTAGGACTATGGGGACAGTCATACCCTATATGTCAGGTTAGCGTTCAACCATGTTTCAAGGGCCGACGTTAACTGTATACCTCAGGGGTCTGGTAGTTCTCCATAATGCAGCAAAGAGCGCGCTCAGTCGCACAGAGGGTGGAGTTAAGACAGTGAACATATTTCTTGACCGTGTCCGTCTGAGCTTTTGTTCCGTATCTTATCTCGAGGTTACGTGACTGATAATCTGTGCAATTGGAGCAACTAACGAGTTCCTTATATTCGCCCTGGAAAGGGAACCAAGCCTCAAGATCATACTTCTTTGCCGCAGCGTTGTTTAGCGCGCCAGAGACGATAGCGACGACACGGTAAGGGATATTGAGGGACTTGTAGAATTCCTCAGAATAGTTGATCATTTGGTCGAATGCTTCCCAAGACTTTTCAGGATCTGTGATGACGAATTGCTCAATCTATGAGTTTTTGTCAGCAGCAGGCTACCCAAAGCAAGAGATTGCACCACACCTTCTCGAACTGGTGAACTCGGAAAATACCCCAAGCATCCTTTCCGTGGGCTCCCGCCTCACGACGATAGCACGAACTAAAACCTGCATATCTAATAGGGAGCTCCTTCTGCTGCAGCCATTCATCGGCATGAAGAGCGGAAATAGGCTGCTCGGAGGTAGCAATCAAGTACTTGTCGTTCTTCTCCTCTCCATCTACAACCTGTTTTAAACCTGTTAGAAACTGTCCGGTATACCCCGTAGGGCCCACTCATCCACATACACGATACAATACATACCTTGTACAACTCATCATCAAATTGCTCTAGTTGAGCAGTCTTAGCCATCATACCCTTGAGCATAAACTGTGGCGTCTGAAGCGGCGAATATCCCTTTGATTCCAAGAACTCCAATCCATAATTAATCAATGCTTGGTTAAGGAATACACCCCATCGCTTTAAAAAGTACCCACGATGTCCCACGACCTTGACGCCGCGCTCTGCCTCATATCCGTCGAGGCGGAAAAGCACATCGTGGTGGGAAAGACAATCGCGCCTCTCAACAGTAACCCCCTCTGGAGTCCATTTCCTGATGAGTTCGTTGTTGTCCTCGTTGTTGCTCACAGGAACCGAGCCATGAACAAGGTTCCCGATTGTGCCTAGTTTGGTGTACAATTGCTTCTCCTTCTCCTTAGCAATACCCTCGAGGTCTTTCCTTTCGGCCTCAAGCTCGGCTTTTTGTCCTAAGAGGGAGGATGCGTCTTCTTTGGCCTATGTGTCGCAAGTCAGCAATCTCTCCTACGAGTGCGACTAATACTTCAAGAGGAGAGCACCTTTTTCTTGGCACCAATCTCCTTCTGCGTCCTGTTGATCTCGCGCCCCTTGGTGTCGACATTAAATCTTGCTACGAAAGAGAACCGGTAAATTTCAAAAAGAAAGAAAGAAAGAAAGAAAGAAAGAAAGAAAGAAAGAAACAGGATACCAGACGGGGCACAAACCGAGACGACCTTCCTCATACAAAGCGATAACCTCGTCAACTGCTTCGACAGGTGCATATCTCTTCCTCTGGGATTCACGAATCACCTCCGGGTTACCACCCCTTGCCTCAATAAAGCTAAGAACATCCAACATCGTGTTTTAGACCTGTATTTTGCACAAGTAGTTGTGGAGGTGAAAAACGGTGCTGGTATAGGAACAATGGAGGGTGGTCGGTGGCTGCTGGATCAAGGGAATCAGCAAGTGAATGTTTGGTCAGGTTGGTGGGGTGGAGGGGTAACTCAAGTTGTTCCTGTTGCGTAGGGTTAGGTGTGGGCTTGTTAAAAGGAGCACCAAATCTTTCTTATCAGACCCACGTGACTGAATATATCTATTGGCCGCACTCGTAGTCCTTATCTAGAACATTAGTATGATACCAAACGGTCCCGACACTAACAGTCTTGTTCATTTCATCAACAACCAAAAGAAGCAAAAATGGAGGCGAATACAAACCCATTCACCCCCGGCTTTGGCCAATTTCACGGGATCCCTCAGAGGACCTTGCCAGACGACTGCGTGGAATACACCCTAATCATCATCGACCAAACTTCGGACCAAACCGCGATTCGAGCGGAATTGGAGAAGGTGAAGCAGACGGCTGAGAAGTTTGTCAAGGAAGTAACGGCTGACTATATCTGGCAACGGGGCAGCTTTCAACTAGAACTTGCAGAAGCTAAAGCTGTGGGGTGGTACTTGCACGGAAAAACAGAGTATGGGGACTCGGTGGATGATGAATGGCTGATCGTCTGGATATTAAGGGAATTAACAAGGGATATTCCCAATTTATGGTTTCAGTCCGGCTCCCGCTTTGCTATCTTTCTGATGGATTACTCACACTTAGTAGAGTATACGATACCGACGGCGAGTTTCTGCTTATCGAGGCTGCAAGCACCCTTCCACGTTGGCTCAAGCCTGAGATTGCTGGTAATCGGGTACTAGCCACACTACCACTATGTTCTTTCGTGAACTAACATATCTAGGTCTGGATACATAATGCGAACCTCCTCATAATTCCTTTGGCTACCACTCCGGTTCCAATAGGCCGCCCGAAACCCGCTGCGTGCTCTCTCACGCTTAAGGAAGCTTATTCAATCCTCGTCTCAGACTCCTCTGCCCTTCTCCAACGGATTCACTTAGTAGAAGAAGAGGCTTTCTACCGGCTCGGGAGATATCCAAAGGCAATACAAGAGCATCTCCATTACGCAGAGGCCCTCGTCCCACGAATCTGCGCAATGGTCTTGCATGAGGCACCAGAATCAATAGCCGCGGCTGTAGAAGCCTTCTACCTGCGCGACCCGATATCTCTTAAGTCACTGATATCGATGAGCCACTTCCCGCCTCGCGATATGGTCACGATATCCGTCAAATTTTCCAAAGTCCTCTACGCTCAACTCAAATCGCAGGAATTCGAACCACCGTCCGGAGGTGGGTTTAAGGCCTCACATGATATGTCAAATGCGAATGTGATCGGGATGAAGCTTACTTGTGGTTTTGAAATGCTCATTAGTGACAACACTGCTCCACAAGTTTCTTCCGAGGCGAGGAAAAATATGGTCAGGAGAGTTAAAGATATACTGCTGAAGAAAGCACCACCCACGGACGAGGAAATTTTATCATGGCCTCGACGGATCGATGGTGAGAATTGGTTGGATATCAACTATGAAGAGTTAGAAAGGAATCTTTCAGGGCAAAGTATCGATCCCTCAGGTAGCTCGAGAGGAGCAAAGAAGGTGGAAAGTGGATGGGGGGATAAACAGGCGGAGGAAACACTGAAGAAAATGGTTAGGCGGTTTGAGGCATTTCTAAGCGACGAGGACGCCGGAGCAGAGGGAGCAGAGGTGGGTGACATCGACAGCGGTGATGGGAGCGACGACGGTCACAACGAGGAGTCGGACGACAGTGATGAAGACAAGGAGGTTAGTTTTGATGAAGTTGAGTTTTCAAGAATGATGCGCGAAATGATGGGCATGCCTACTCAACCTAGAGGTGGTGGTGAGGGAGAGGACGAAGATGAAGAAGCAAAGATTCAAGAGGTGATGGCAAAAGTTGAGGAAGAGCTCAAGGAAGCCGGGGTCATCGAACGGGGAAAAGGCATGGCTAAAATACAAGAGGCTCGAAGTGAAGGGGATGGGGATATGAGCGACCATGGAGATGGTGAAGTCAACATAGACTACGCGCTCGCAAAGAATATGCTTGAGAGTTTCAAAGGTCAAGGTGGGCTCCCTGGCCCAGGAGGCAACCTGTTGTCCCAAATGGGGATTACACTTCCACGAGACGAGCCAGTGGATGGAAAAAACAATGAGGCAAATAGCAAACAGATCCAATTATAGAATCAGTCTAAGGAATAGATGATATCTACCTCACTTTCTTACTAAGTCTAAGAACAAATATTAAACGCACTGGAGGTGAGCTGTGCGCAATAAACAAGTCCGACGCACACCCTCCCATTAGAAGCGGGGTGCCACCAACACGCCAAAACATATCCCAAATGTTTCGTGTTATCCAAGGGCTTGAATTACAACTCAAACGTCTGGGTTCTACTCGCAATGCCATCAAATATGACGGTATTATTGATCGGGATATATTGCCGCGTGATAATCTTTTTCAGTCGTAATCAGTCTCAATACGGCACCAGCCTGAAGAGATGTTAACGTTAACATACCTTGATCACTTCTTGGGCAACGATTCCGCCTGCGATTGATGCAGTAACATGGAGTTCCCCACCTCCTGCTCGTATAATCTCCTTCGCAACCTTCTCACATCTCCCCGGCAGACTTTCAGTGTAACCAACACCTTCAAGGTACTGGCAGATGATTCCCCTAATTTTCTGATAATCGTCTTCACAATTTTCGTGACTAGTATCCCCAGGAGCTCGGCCATGACTAGTATAGAATTCTTGATAGGCCCTAAGTGCGATATAGTCGTTAATTAGTGAATCTTCTGCGCCCCAATCCCCAAGCGCAGCTAGAACCGCTCTTTTATGCTCTTCATTAGAATCGGAAAATTCATCAGCAATAGAACGGTAATTCAAGCGCCGCAGGAAGTTTGCGTGTCGACAGAACAACTGAATCGCATCGCGATCTATCTGGTTTCGTTTTGGGTGCTGCACTCGGTTCATGTGATCCCAAACCATCCGTTCGACGGCGGCAGCATCACTACGCGCCTTAGAGCGATATCTATGGAACCAATGCTCAGTACACGAGGACAAAGATCGAGAGTTAGTAACCCACATGTTCTGCAAAGCAATGTATCCGCGGCTCTCGGCTTTCATATCAGGCATCGCCCCAGATAATGGCAATAATCCATTGTTTGAGTCCGCAAAAGACTTCACGGCTCGGGCAATGATCCAGAATTCATCCGCCTGTCACGAACTAAGCAGCAATCCACCGCTCAAGGGCTCCGGAAACGTACCTGGGATGTGATATCCTGGCATTTGGGGTCATTCAGGACTTCCTTTGTCCCGCTTGAGAGCTCTGCTGTTCGTAGATTCTTCATGACAGCGCCGATGGCTTCCTCATAATTCTCCTCGCTGCCACCTGGAACGTTCGTTCTCATCCTATCCATGACCATTGATTTAAAAAGCGCTTTCTCCGAATAGCTTCTGGGCAGATGGCCCTCGTGCGACTGCTTCCAATCTTCCAGATATTTCAATAACAACAGCACATATGGAACGTGTCCATGTTGAAAATCACTCATTCCACCCTCTGATTCCTGCACGTCGAGGGTGCTTGTCTCCTCCAATGCCAATTCCAAAAGTTCTGACCACGGGTTAAACAAGCGAAGATCGACCAAGGAATCGGGGTGTGTTTCGATAATGGTATGGGTAGGAGCATATATACGAATGCTGGTAATGAAACCGAGCGAATGAACGAAGAACGTAGGTATCTCGGCAGGCAGCTGCAAAAGTAGAGGGGTTGGAACTGGTGACATCAGAAGTAGGTGTGTGAACTCAGTTGTGCGGGGATCCAGGAGCTCTGGGGTATTGGAGAGCATATTTTCCAGATTCTGCCATAATATGAGTATCTGCAGGTATCATTCATGCAAGTTTGTTGCTCACATCAATTCTAAACCCTCCTACAACGTCTGGGTTCAGTTCCCCTAACAAGGCAGCAGCCCTCTCTGCTCGTGGCTTCCCAATACTATCCTGGTCAAGAAAGAAGTTGACACCTAGGTCCGCTTCCGCAACTAGCTTATCGTCGATAACGGTAAAGCGACCAACGCCTGGAAGGTGGTGTGTTAACAAGCTTGCGCATCTACACAATTCCTTCACAATCAATTAGATATCTTACTTGGCAGAATAAGATTTTTCAGAACTTCGCAGCCTGTAGCTGTAGCTCCAAAAAGGGCAATGTGTGCGCATTCGAGGCGGTTCTGGCCGTTTGCACCCCAAAGCCTTAGCTGACGGTCGTACTTCTTCTCCTTAGAGCTTGGAGCACCGCTAGGAGGTGCAGAAGGCATGACGAGAAGGGGAATAGTAAGCGTCTTCAAAGACCAAGCCTCCGATAGAAGGACGGAAGATGGAAAAGGGGCGGAGGGCGAGAATCTATATAATATTATTATATCGTTAGAAGAGCAGCGTAGGTGGTAGACCAAACACAAGTGTTCCATAGACCGTGACTCAGCCCCCACCAAAGCACATGCAACGCGAGCCTTGGGTTAGGGCCCATTCCCTTCCGAACACAGCATGGCTAAGTGCGACGCCGAATAATGCAAGGGTCCAGGATTACAGTACGGTATCATACGAGGCTAGAGAGTTGTTGATTTTAGTCAAAATTCGTGGTATAACACACTACAATAGGTTTGGTTTATGATAATTGACCAATGGGAAATAAGACTTCATTCTGGTGGTGAATTTTGACCAAATTGTAGGTATGATACCGTATTATTTTTTCAATATTCTGTAAACCAACCTAATAAGTTGCCCAGTCACGATTTGTAAATCTCTTATAATACTCTACAACATCGTATCTTCTCTTGTAAACTCAACTTCTAAAATACAGATTGTGCTATGATATTATGATACCTTAATACGATACCAGCCTTGTTCAATTCTTTTAGCCCTTTTTCCCCTGCTTTAAAAACAGCTCCTATCACCAGAATTTCAGTTCTTACCAATATATAATATTTATCTCCTATGCCGGTCTCTCCTTGCTCCTATTTTCAAGCTTCTCTATTTTTTCCCTCTTCCAATATCAAGTAACCCATATCCCTCTCGTTATAGTTTCATACTCAAAACACAATACTAACCCCTTATTAACCCTATCTGCAGTATTTGTAATATGATAGAAAAGAAACACCAGGATGCGAATTTTCTTATTATAGCTCTAGGGTATGTTTAAACTAGATATTTGCTCTACAGGCACCTTATGTATTCCTTGTTATCATATAACATTTGATTTACTTCAAGCTCTTGCCATATTTTTACCGCCTTTTTCTTTCTTTCCCCAATTACAACAGCTAAAATTCAATTCCTATTGAGATGAATAATTTGAGGAGAGATTCTTGAACAGTAAAACTAAGTAAGCTCCTCCCCCTCCTCCTTGAATTTTCCTTCTACCTTTATGCCTCGTCTAATTTTATTAACCTGAAATTCAAGTTCTTGAGTTTCTGCATTCATTCTATAAAAATTGGTTCTTACTATTTACAGTAACTCTTCATCGCTTCAGGACTACATCGCAACTTGTATATGATCGAGCTCTTCGCATAAATACGAGATTCAATTTTTAGAACTTTTTTTCCATATCCAGTCATTGACTATCACTCTTGCACTGGCAAGCTCCCAGCCAAGACTGTCGCTTGAGATATCATCCCTGTACGGAAATACCTACAAGTAATTTGACGAGATTATAATATTATTATCTCCACTCGTGTGCTCACAGCACCCCTCCAAATTCCCAACCCCTAAATTGTGTTAGCATCACAAACAATGACCCAATCTACTATTGCCGAATCCTCACGTACCTCACGCTCCATATATCCAAAACCAAGTGCATTTTCCTTATCTCACTTCTCCGTTCGTATACACACATTTCCCCTGGTCAAGCTTCCGGCTCAAAACTAACACCAGTGGAACTACAGACCGCTGATTTTATCGTCAAAGACTTCATCGAAGGCCTTACCGGCTCCGCAATTCCCGCGAGCCGTCGCTCGGGGTCGAATTTCGGCGGTATTATCGCTACCCCTTAGCACTTGTCTAATGCTTCGATAGCTAAACCGTGGCTCAGCGCCAACCTTCGATCCCAAGCCCTACATCCGCACTTTCGAAGGGGCTCTAGAGAGGCTGAAAGACCTGGATGAAGACCTCTCAGCAAAAGAGTCAGAACTTAAAGAAGGCGTGCGAAGGGCAGAAATCGACCATGCCCGCACAATCGATCGCCTAAGTCTCAAATTTAACAGCACTTTGTCAGAGTTTCAACGCCTCGATAGCAGCATCTCCGATGGTGGGGGCACGGCGTCTAGGATTGGTGGGCAATTGGAACAGTTAGAGAAGCAGCATCAGCGGGCTGAAGATGCAAAGTTCTTAATACAGTGCTATATCGAGTTTAGCCGTGGAGATACCTCTCGATTAGAAAAGCTACGACGAACTCCCTGGGTTGATGATAGTATCAAGTGTGCCGTTGTAAGCCGACAGTTAAGCTTGATTGTTAAAAGGAACGAGGGAACCGCCAAGCCGGGGACAAAGGAGCTTATCGAAGCCTTCTCCGAAAGCCTTGAGCAAGATTTACTAAAGCAATTTGATGATGCATATCGGGAGTTTAATGTGCCGGCCATGAAGGGTTGCGCCAAAGTCTTGCACGACTTCAACGGTGGAGCATCGGTGATTAGCAATTTCTTGAACCAAATGGACTTCTTTATTGCTGCCGGTAAGATAAATGCTGGCGAGGTAGTCATAGAAGACGACCTTAAAGAACAGCTGTCAGATCCTGATGCAAACCCCCCGGGGCTAGACCCAAATTTACTAACTCTTATTCATGAAATCCGAGACGTGCTGAAAATGGAATCAGAAACTATCAAAGAGGTGTTCCCCTACCCAGAGGCAGTTCTGGGTACCTTCTTGCAGAGGGTTTTTCAACAGTCCCTACAGCAGCGACTGGAGATGGTACTAGAGCACGCATCTAATATCTCTACCCTAGCCTTCTTGCGCACACTGCAGGTCTCCAGAGCACATGTTATGACGTTGTCAGATGACTTGAAGGCTCACGGACTGACGGAACATCCAGGACCGTTGAGTTCCGGGACGACGATGCTTTTAGACCAGAATGTCGAAGAACTGTTCACACCGTACTTACAAGATAGGGGGTATATGGAGAAGGAAAAAGAAAGCTTGGAGCAGTTATATACAGGGCTCCTACTCAAATTCCACATGTTTCATGTTTGTTTCTCCACACGTCCCCCAAAATTCCCAATCTTACAAAAACAGGCACAACGAAAGGAGCAGAAAAATCTTGGAGTCCTCGACCGACTTAAGAAGTCCCGAGAACGGGCGATAGAAAAGGTTCTTGAAAGCGAGCTCGCAAAGTCACAGAGTGACACCCTTGGCAAGATCATCGGCTTCGAGCGTAAACCCGGGAAAGATAGCCATCTTTCCGATGTGCTCCTGTCCGACACAGACGGGAAACTGAACATCGAATTTCCAAAGAGAATGCTTAAGTGGCTTGCGGAAGCTGTGGGAAGAAGTCTAGAATTGAGTTCACAGGCTGATACGTGCGTCTATGTGTACCCCGAGTGTGCATTTGGGATACTAATGAGCTCAGCCCGAAGGACGTGTCTGTAATGCTGAATATCCTGGTCGAAAACATGAGGACTATGTTTTTAGACGTAGCTCTAGACGCGTTCGTAGTTTTATCCCTACCCTAGGTCCCCCGCTAATACTACTCCCCCCATAGCGCCATCGAGACTGCCGAAGCCCAGACTAAAGGCGAACCAGACCTATCATATCTGCAAGAGCTAAAGCCCGCCACCATAATAATGCACCTAATGTTCTCATTCATAAACACAGCCCTGATCCCACTATCGCAGACCTCACTCACGATCAAACGAGAAATGACAAAATTAACTAATACTACACTTTCAGCATTAGAGCAGAAAGTGAATACAGTAATTCAGAGGACTATCGATAGTACGACCCCGGCCCTAACAATCCTTTCTTAGACTCCCGCTAAAGAACAATTTAGTTGCGCTTGCACACATAACCCTCCTCCTCAGCAGGCAGCGCAAAGCCGACTTTAAACCCCGCGACGACGAAGTTCGCCTAACAACCCTCCAAACTCCCGTAAGAATCTCCCCCTATTACCCCCCCACTCCACACATCACTCATCTAACCAAGGAACCAAGACCTGCATCTCAACAACAACTTTCCTCGAAAAACTAACCCAGATCGCTACCACCTGCCTCGACGGCGCAAACCTCACTCATTTCCTCACCGAAATAAGTCACGGCTTTCGAACCGCCCTTTTAGAGCATCTCAAACGTCACGCGGTAAACCAAGCTGGAGGTATAATGCTCACGAAGGACCTAGCAAAGTACCAAGAAGTCGTGAATTCCTGGAAGGTACCCGCTGTGCGGGAGGCATTTGAGATAGTCGCCGAGATTGGAACGCTGTTTGTCGTGAGGCCTACGGCAGTGAGGGACAGGATGAGAGACGGGGTATTGGCTAAGGTGAAACCGCATCTTTTGAAGCCGTATTTGAGTCGCAGGGAGGATTATGCCTCGGCAGGGATCGAGAAAATGGTTTGTTGCGCCCTGTTAATTTCTAAGGTTGAGCATATGGCTAATCTTGAGGTAGTTGGCGAGTGAGCTCTAGAGATACTATGATCTCCAAAAAGAATGTGTTTAGCAGTTTTCTAATGCACAACCTCGTAGCGTGCGTGGGTTTAGAAAATACTCGCATTTTAGGACGAGTAATACTCACGGAAGATCGCTCGGTATTGGGACTGCTGACCAGCCCAACTACTAGATTACAGACCCAAACACTTTTTTCCTCAGGCATGCTCAAGTGACACTACAGGGCCGGCAATCCGCAAGGAACCTAGAGTATGCCCTTCTCCCCAACTTATCTGTCCCTGCAATCTTCGTGGTTGAAAGCGGCCTCTAATATCTCTCTCCAATTAAATCACTCCTTCTCTATACCGGGTGCACATCCAGAAAGAGATAAAAAGGAAACATCACACCTCAATACAAACCTCCCTCCCAACCACCCAGACAATTCCCCTTTATCGTCCGCACCCGCACTCGTCCCACATCAGTAATCCACCTGCTTCTATCACTTTCATTACCGTTCCGCATCACTCGTCAGCCCTTCTGCTCCAAGTTATAGTGCAACGCCCAACCTGCCCTTACACTGCCCAGTTACACGGCTCCGGAAGGCTAAACTCTATACTATACTGTAACACCCCAAAATACCAGTATGGTTAAGTAACCCTACCCTTCAAACCTGTAGGGGCAAAACGAAAAGCGGCAATGTGTGTGATTCATGTTTTGTGGAGTTAGGCCCTGTTTGGCGCGCCACCATTTTTTTCCTAAAAAAAACCTCCGTTTTTGCTAAAGCTTTGGTTAGGCCTCTCTGGCCAATAGGTATAGTATAAAAGCTTCCATATCCAGATAGAGACTGCCATTCTGACTATTTTAATGAAAAGAAAAGTCCAGTAAAAAGGCTTGCAGGTTGAGCTATAATCAAAAAAGTGCAATATTTCATTTGCAACAAAAATATCATACCATAAAAGTCAGGAAAATGCCATTTCTCTTGCGTGCCAAACAGGGACTTAGAAATCTCAACATCATGCATGAGAATACATGAAAGCTCCTCTTTTATAACACAAACCATACTTACCTAGTGCAAATAGTATACCATCTTCTCTGATATATGTGATATGGTTCCGGCCATCTATACACAACAGTTTGATTGATGCAACGGGGGACGCAATGAGGGACGCCTTGGCATAAAGGTTAGGGTTAAAAATTCAATTGTATTCAATTTATGGCCAAAGGATAGTTTTTATTATAATTATAATAGCTTTTAATTTGATATGATACAAAACAGCCCTGATATAACCCTAATTTGGATATAAACCATGTTCTGTTTCCAAGACTTTCTTGCCAAGGCGTCCCCCGTTGCGTCCCCGTTGCATCAATCAAACTGTTGTGTATAGATGGCCGGAACCATACACACTTTTTATGTAGAATTCTTGATCCGGGGTTAGGGCCAATCTCCGTGACTTTTATGTTGCACGTGTGAGAGCAATATTATTATAAAAATTTACTTAAAATCCAAAAGGTATGATAGGTCCGAAAACCGAGGAATCCCACAATAAATTTTCAAAATGTTACACTTGGCGTTACAGGTAAAACTGTCATGCCCTGTTAGCAAGTTTGTACTCGAGTACAGAGTTTAGTCTTCCGGAACCAGACCATGCTTTCCAGATCCAACCCCTTTCCAATCCCCTATTGGGTGACCGCTAGCGAACAAAATCTACTCGGATATGGAAGTAAAAATCGAGCATGACAAGATAGGACCTGAATCTCGGGAATCTCACAGATTAGGTATTAGAAGAAACAGGGGGACTAGGAGGTTAGAACCCAGAGCAGTTGCATTCAAGTGATCCCTTAATACAAGGTACTTGTGCAGAAAAATTGCGCAGGCTTTAGCATCTCAAAATAGCGTACGCCAACTACTTAATACAAGTACCCATATCACCAATGGTGTGGTAGGTTACGTCTGCCAAGTCTTGGTCCGGGTTCTTCTTTACCTGAGTTTGCCGATCTCTTCTATTATTCTAGCCAGCTCAATACCTTTCCTCAAAACAGGGTTCTTTGCATACTCGATTTTTACTTCCATATCCGAGTACAGTACTTAATGCACTAGTATATCTGTTTCCTGGGCGGCTCCTGCGTTTCCGGGATCTAAGCGGCTCCCGCCCGAATGGGTTACGCCTAATTAAGCATTTCTAGGCTTGATAACCAACATCTCGATGAGGCTTGATACGAGATGTTTGTATCATAACGGTGATGGTTTAGTGAGCAAATAATGTTACCACTAGTGCGTTGGCCGCATATCACAGTACGAGCACAGCAGGGGGAGGTATTGTGAAGCTCCAAATATCTCCATATGATATAGACCATTCGGGTAGCTTCACAAATGATAAGCAAAACATCACGCACAACTACCTTTGCAATGAGAAAGATAACCTCCGGTTGAAATGGGCTTTAGTTCTGGTTTTCGAAGCTATAGGAAACAGGAAAAGATAATTGAAGACCCCCGACTCAAATACTGAGTCGTGTGTGTATGTTTTTTTTACCGGTTGAACGATCAAGACACCTAGACCCACGCAAACCTGAACCCAACGAAAAACAAATGAAATGAAAACGAGCCATGATCTCGTGAAATCTCTCAAACGCCGATGTTGAATCTCCTCGTACACCCCCAGCCTGCCTAGAACCTCTAAGAAATGTCGTGTCAGGAAGACTCATATCAGATTAAGCCTGATACTTGGCACGGAACTCCTTGGCTGCCTTGACCATGATGTCCAAGGCGGCGCGGGTCTCAGGCCATTGGCGAGTCTTAAGGCCACAGTCCGGATTGATCCAGAGCTGCTGTGGCTTGAGGAATCTATAATAGTTGTTAGTGATCATTTATGCATACTAGGTGTTGAGATGCTTACTGCAACATCTCCTCAATGCGGGCCTTGATTTCCTCTTGTGGTGGAACACGAGGGGAGTGGATGTCGTAAACACCAGGACCAATGTTTCTCGGGTATGCCTCATCCTCAAAGACCTTCAACAGCTTAGCATCAGATTTAGAGTTCTCGATAGACATGACATCAGCATCCAAGGCAGTAATAGCGTGAAAGAAGTCTTGGAACTCGGAGTAGCAGAAGTGAGAGTGGATCTGGGTGATATCTTTGACACCAGTAGTGGCGAGGCGGAAAGACTTAACGGCCCAGTCGAGGTAGGAATCACGCTCCTTTCCGGAGCGGAGGGGAAGACCCTCACGGAGAGCGGGCTCATCGACCTGGATAACACTGACACCTGCAGTCTCAAGGTCGACGACTTCATCACGGAGAGCAAGGGCGAGTTGCTGAGCCTGCACAGATTGGTGAACATCATCACGGGGGAAAGACCACCTCAAGCAAGTGATCGGGCCAGTAAGCATACCCTTCACTGTTGCGGTTGTCAGTATGATATCCAAATATTAAAAGCACTCGCGAACTTACTAGGCTTGCTGGTAATAGAAGCAGCATACTTAGACTCCTTGACAGTCATAGGAGCTGGCCTAGAAATATCACCCACAACGATCGGAGGGCGGACACAACGAGATCCATATGATTGAACCCATCCAAAGGTAGTAAAAACGTAACCAGTGAGTCTCTCACCAAAGTATTGAACCATGTCGTTGCGTTCCGGTTCCCCGTGGACGAGAACATCAAGGCCGAGGGCCTCTTGCTCTCTCACAACAAGCTGGATCTCCTTTTCGATGAAACTTTCATACTCAGCTGCAGAGATACCACCTTTCCCAAACTTCTGTCTAGCAACACGGATTTCCTTGGTCTGGGGGAAAGATCCAATGGTAGTGGTGGGGAACAATGGAAGACCCAAGTGTGGTTGTTGAACCGCGATGCGTGTAGTGAATGGAGATTGGCGCTCGTACATGGCTGCGGTAATCTTAGACTGACGCTCCTTAACAGCAGGGTCGTTGGTGCGCGATGAGGTGGCACGAGAGTGCATGGAAGCGGCATTGGCATCAAGCTCCGCCTTGACAGAGGCAGCTCCTTCAGTAACGGCCTTGGCAATGATGGCGACCTCCTTAGCCTTCTCAGAGGCGAAGGAGAACCAGTCGGCAACTTCAGCGGGGAGGTTCTTCTCACTAGCAAGAGTGTGAGGAGTGTGCAGAAGAGAAGATGAAGTAGCAACAACGACTCTATCAGCTCCCAGAGCACCGACTGCCTTTTCAACGATGGAAACGGCTTCTTGAAAGTTGGTCTTCCAGATGTTTCGTCCATCTACAACACCGGCAGACAGGATCTGACCGGGTGCGAGAGCGGCAATAACGGTGTCGAGTTGCTCGGGGTTGCGCACAAGGTCAACGTGGATGGAAGAGACAGTGCTTAAGCTGGAGAGGACGTCAATATTGTGGACAATGTCACCGAAGTAGGTAGCGAAAGTGATCTTGGGGATCGAGACCCCAGCGGCGGCAATCTTAGCATATGCAGTCTTGAAAGCAGCCTTAGTCCTAGAGGGCAAATCAAGAACGAGAACGGGTTCGTCAATCTGGACAGTCTCGGCACCAGCTTCCTTGAGCTTGGTCAAGAGTTCGATAAAGGCAGGGAGGAGGTTCTCAAGGAGGGTGATCGGGTCGACAGATGCGCCACGGTCTGGCTTGCCCAGATGGAGGAAGGAGACCGGACCAACGAGGACTGGGCGGGTGTCGATACCCTGGGCCTTGGCCTCGAGAAATTCACGGACTGGCTTAGGATCAGCAGCAAGGGAGAAAGTTTGGTTATCCTGAAGAGTCGGGCGGACATAGTGGTAATTTGAGTCGAACCATTTTACCATCTCCTATAACAATTCTTAGCAACAATCTTCTAACCGGGATAATTGTTCAGGAATTCCGCCAAGTGAGAACATGCAAGGCCAATTTCCGGATCTCCTTCCAATTGTGGTGACCGCAGGTGAAAATAATGGGTATGGCTGCGCTATGACAATGATGAGACAGTACGAGATAGGATACTAACCAATGAGGGGACATCAACAGCAGGAGTCGAATCGGTAGCAGCCCTCTGAAGACCTCTACCCATGGCGAAGAACTCGTCAAGAGCAGGCAGGTTATAATTTCTATACCTGTTGGGGACGGCCTAGAAAATGTTAGTATAGGAATTGCATGGTAAAGGATGATTACGGATACAAACATTGAATAGTTGAATATGGTCCAAAACCTGATCGTAGAAAGAGAAATCATTGCTAGCAATAATTCCAGCACCGGCATCCTTCTGGATCTTCCAGTGAGAGGCGCGGAGGTTCTTTCCAGTTTGAATGAGCTCCTCGGCAGAGATCTTGCCAGCCCAGTATGCCTCAGTCGCTTTCTTAAGCTCACGGTTTGCTATAGGAAAATTAGATACAATCTTCGATATAAATACCAATTAACTAGAGAATGGACAAACAAACCTCCCATACGAGGGAATCCAAGGACGGAACTAAAAGTCACAATTAAGTATTAGTCAATTACCAAAAAATAAGATAGATATTTTGCCATCCGGAAAATTTTCTCTCTTGACAAAAACTTACGAGGTAACCATTGTGAACGAGTATTGGATACGCTTGTATTTTAGAATAGAACGATTGAGGCGATAAGGAACCAAGGAGTGATGTATAATATTGTTTGAGGGGCCCGCAATAAAAAGAGGTGGAAATGTAGGACTGGTGAGGGGGATGGCGAGCGGACTGAGGAGCGAGAAGAAAAAAATCGAGGGTGGAAGGTGCGCTGATAAAGAAGTTCTCACTCTCGCGGGGTACTTCCCACCTCCATCCCGCCGCCAAGCTTATTCCAACATCCGTTCAGGGTCCAAATTCCAAGTGTATTATTTTTTTCTCTTTTCCTTTTTTTTCCTTGAATTTTTTTTCTTTCACTGAACACCCCCTGTGGTAATTTCACCATTTATGCTGCTCTTCATAGCCAATCATAGTAACCCACCTGCAACAGCAATTCCCATCATACACTCACACCCCGCTATCCCGATTCTTGATAATCCGAATCCTATGGGTTCCAAACTCCCCTGCACTAAAACCTGATCTATTGTCCCGGATACCCCGCTGTGCCGGACGAAATCCGTGAAATCTGGCCGTCCGGGATAGTGGGGTGTGAGTGTATTCTAATGAACGACGAGAGTGGCACCGAGTCAGCACAGCGGCGACCAGCCTCTCACACCCACCAAACAACGAATGATTCGCTAATCTTTTGTTGGGGCCAATGCACTCGAGTACTTGCTTTGGTTCTTTGCAAATTGCCGTCCAGCCCCCACGATACCCATTGCCGAATATCGGTGACAGCCTGCGGCTGCATTGCCAATGTTTGGGTCGGATTTGCAAGACCTGTTCCTGCAGTTCCCGTCATGATTGAAATACCGAGCTATAAGCGAATATCCATCCTACATCCAGAAGTTATATTCCGGGCCTTCGTGCGGTGTTCGCCGTTATGGTCGGGTTCTGGGGGATGTACGGCTGGTGGTGTGTTTTGCGCGGGACTCGGGTCCAGAGTTCTGGCGGTTCAGACCTCACCGTGCTTGATTGTCAGTAGGAATTCTCCTGAGCGCCGCTCAGCCATTCATTGCAGACGGATAGAGCGGTAAGGACATCCAAAAGACCAGTAGATCATATACCTACGAACCCCTGCAGTACCTATCTACTGTCTCTTGTACAGTACTCAAGTGTTCAGGGACCGGGGAGTGGATCTGTACCCCCGGCGGCCATGTTGCGCAATGTGGTAATCTTACATCTAGTCTTGATACGCAGCTGCGCTAGGCTCCGCCTGCCTAATGTGCTAGACTCCGCATTGGACATGAACAATCACTCGCAACTTGAGAACGCTCTTTCCATAAGCATGTCTTCAGACACTTTAGTCTCTAGAAGATGCAGAAGGAAAAAGTTATCTATCATGTCAAAAAATATCAAGTTTGTTCTATTAGCAAGGCAGACTGAGCTAAAAAAAGTTGAACTAACATGAAACTCGGCCTTACTTGGAGCCATACTTTACAAAAGAAGTAGATCTGATATCGGTACTTGCGTCCAGAACCCACAGCGGTTTCTCGAACAGCAGCCCCGAAAGTCAGCCTCCCGCCTGAATGCATCCTTAAACACTAACTTTGCGATCCCCTATCTGTAACACCACCATTTCGAAAGTCACAACGCCATTGCCAACCAACCAACAATACTCGAGTACATGCTGCCACAATCACGCATAAGCGTCACGGGCTGCGCACGGACTCGACAGAAGCAGCATGTCAGATCGCTTATCTCTTTCCCTTTCCTTTCCTTCCCCTCTTTGGCTGCGGTGGTGGAGGCGCATCACCAACTGTAACAGTGCCCTCCATAACTTCCTCCCCTTCATCTTTAATCTTTTCCCTAGCCTCAACGAAAAACATTAAGTCGCGTATTTGTTCCTTGAGATCTTCATTTTCTTTCTTCCTCTGTTCCGAATCTTTCGTTAGAAATTCGATCCGTTCCATCAACCCACTGTTGACGCCCTTTTCCTCCTTCCACTCTTTTTCCATCCTTTTGGCCATGTCTGCCCATTTCTCGGCCTTCCTCTCGGCCCGTTCCTTGACTTTTTCTAAGGTGGGCAATACTTCTGTGTTCAGCTCGGTAAATCTGCTACGAAGCTCTTTCATTTCCTTCGTCAGCTCTCTAGATTCCTCAATTGCTTTCTCTGCAGCATGGGTAGCCTTTGAAGCCTTGTCTGCCGCTTGAGTGACCTTTTCCTCGAAGTAAAGCCGCTGACTATCGAGCTGACTGGTGAGAAGGTAAGTATACTCCATACCGATGTTGTCCAGTTTCTCACGGGGAACATAATCTCCATCAATGTGACGTTCGTGGTTTCGGGAATCCGACAATGTTGATGGTAATTCAACCAACTTCCCATCCGACTTGTTTTGGATTAATCTATGGACATATCCATCGCCTGCGTAATCCCAGACACGCTGTGTCTCAATATCCATGGCATAACAGTGCGAAGTCTCTTTGTAATGCTCGAACGCGTGCGCCTCATCATAGCGGCCACAACCAACATTTCCACATATAAGACTAAGAAGAGTAGATGTTAATTCCTCTGGATGGAGAGATAGGAGGTAGAGTTTGATAAATACCAGATCCATAGGTTGCTGTCAGCCCCACAAACCTCGCAGCACTCGTCTTCATCACCGCTACCAGTTTCTCTCTCGCGGAAACTATCGCTCTGTGTATAGCGACAAACTGGGCAACTGCTATCCTTCCATTTACTGAGACAGGCGCAGTGGAATACATGCTGGCACAGAATGGTCAATAGTCCGGTGGTCTCGTCCATACGTTCCAAACATACCGGGCATGTTGGCAACTCTAAAAGCGACGGGGTCGGGGGGGGCGCTGGTTTTGCCGACAAGCTGGTTGCCACAGGCGCAGAGGATGACGATGCTGCTACAGAAGTGGTAGTAGAAGTCGGAGATGTGGGATAGTGAGAGGCAGAAAATGGATCTGTAGAAGACTCGGGAGAAATTACGGAGGAAGAGTCCTCTGACGTAGGAGGTTGGAATTGAATTGATTTTACGAAAACGACATGGCAATTTTCTGGCTATTAGCATATTTTAGCACGTACCCCCCATACGCGTTGGGACGTCTCTCATAACACTTAACATACCTCCATACTATTAAACACTTTTCCATTGAAGCTGCTAACAAATTCCCTCGCATCCTCCTTTCGTCGAAATTTCATAAGAACCATATACCTATTTGCTTGGCCAGTCCTAACCATTCTAAAGTGGCTAACGGCGTCACGAGTTTCTTCCCCCACAAACCCCATAAAGTCTGATGCGGTCATATAAGAAGGAACTGCAAGCACAGCAACGGTGGTTAAAGCTTCGTTGGCTTTACCATGAAGATTTCCTGGAGCCTTGTTGACTGTCTCGATCTTGGATGATGGATAAAGTCCAGGAGTCTCAAAGACATCACGGTAGAGATGAACAACCCCATAGCCAACCTCAGTGTTTTTCGTTTCCAGGGGAATGAAATGAGCCTTCGAGGCAGCACCCCCGGCGAAAGATTCTGAGGCTCTTGAAGGCCGTCTTTCACTATTCTCGGATCCTTCCGTGCCCGGAGAATTCCTATGAATTGCCAAATGGCCCTCCAGAGCCATGTCTATAGACTCAACCGATACACGACCAAAGCGCCAGTCAAGATGGGGCAAATGCGTAGTGTAGGCTTCTGAATCAAAGGTAGGGGATTCACGGGCCTTGCTCTTCTTCACTTCCTTCTGGTCGATAGCAAGTTCCTCGAGTTGGCAAAAGAGTGGAGTATGTGACGCTGTGTGGGAGGGGAATATGGTGTTAAAGATGTTTGTCTCGGGAGGCGGTATCCAAGCTTGGAGTTGCGATAACTGAGAGTCAGAAAGATGTTTGAGATCGGGTAGCGATCTGACGGCCGGAAAGGTAGGAGGGAAAAGGTCAAAGAACAAATGGTAAAAGTAGCCTGGCATTGGACGGGAGTGTAATGTATTTTGCGTATCAAATGTTAACGAGTGGATTGGGGTCGGAAGTTCACACGAACAGTGTGGTGGCAATGGAGAGTATCATTCGTCAAATAGCCATAAACCCCATCACTCAAAAGAGATGGGGGGGGCTTCAAGTCTGGGGTGTGTGGAGGTGTTGGATAGAAAGGGCCTTGTGCGGACGGGGGGGGGGGAGAGTTAGGGTGTGCAAGTGCGATAGACGAATGAATGTTGAATCTGATAATAATAATATTATGATGACATTGTTCTCCTGGCGCTGAGCTGAGCGAAGTGGAGCCTGACGGGCCCCACCAAAGAATCCAGGATCATGCCTTGGCAATATTACCAGTAAACTCCTTGCCTAAATCAGGGGCGTGCTTTGGCGCGTCCCCAGTCCCCTGGTTGCTACTCGAGTAGGTATCACAGCTACAGCGGGTAGACTATTTGTTTTTTTTCTCTCGCCAACTCCAACTGTCATTGGGGCCCATACCACCTAGACCCACCCCACCTGCTAGTCTTAAACTCCTTTCCCTCTACGATACCAAAAAAACCCCTACGCTTTATCATCGGCGGACCGGTTCTTCTTCGACGATTCAGTGCTCTCTCCGAACCTACCACTACTACTTGAGCAATCTTAGCATTGGATTGTCGCTCTGCCTCTTTCCCTTATCACTATAAAAGAGAATGTCGTCCCCAGCCCCGCAATCTTCTCCCCCTCCTGAAGCCAATCCCAGAAAACGTGGCTTAGAAGATGACGATGATGAGATGGGGGATAATGGGGTCCCTTCAAGTCGTTAGTACTCCATCCTTTGTTTATCTCCCACCAACACCTTTTCCCATTTCTGTCGCATTTACCATTCGGGCGTAGTGAAGCCGTTTCCAGCGCCCAAAACCTTGCGCTCAAGAGTTTGCTAACTTGACGTTTGCCTCTTCCTAGCTCCCGGTGGCTTTTTACCCTCAACGCCTGGCTTCCGTTCCTCCCCCCCACTTATGGATGATGATGATGATGAGGAGCTTGACGAGCATGACGGAGTACGTAGCATCAATGCCTAAAATTGTGGGTCGTGACTAAGGTTGGCTTAAAGATTCAAGACCTGGAGGATATGGAGGAAGAAATGGATGGTGAAGATCTGATGCAGGATATGGAACGGTGAGCGAAGCTTTATAAAAGCACAGAACATGAGCTAACGTGATGTTTCACAGAGACTACACTCAAAACCTTGTTCTGGATCAGTACGAAGACGCCAATATTGATGATGAAGACGAACATGAGGAACTCAGTGCCGCCGAAGTTCGCCGGCTTAACAAACAGATGGATATGCGAGATAACATGGCCCGGCGCATGCCTAATGCCTTTTACAGTATTGACGAGGAAGACGACGAGATGGATCTATCTAATCAAGTTCGCCGCCGTAGGCATCACTTTGATGAGGATACCCAAGACGATGTTGATAACGTGATGGATGAGGAGCTCTCGCTGGAACAACTCGGCGACATTAAAGCCTCTAGCATTGCTGATTGGCTCACAGTCCCAAACGTATATCGTAGCGTGGCTGTGCATTTTAAGAATTTCTTGCTTGAATACACAGATGATGCCGGCTCCTCTGTGTACGGTAACCGTATCAGGACTCTTGGTGAAATCAATTCCGAATCTCTGGAGGTCTCATTTCAGCATCTTGCGGAGTCCAAAGCTACGCTTGCCTTGTTCCTAGCAAATGCTCCGACCGAAATGTTGAAAATCTTCGACCAGGTCGCTCTTGAAGCCACCCTCCTTCACTATCAGGACTATGAGCGAATCCATTCCGAGATTCACGTCCGTGTTGCCGATGTGCCAACATCTTACACTCTCCGAGAGTTGCGCCAGTCTCATCTCAATGCTCTCGTACGTGTCCGTGGTGTTGTTACTCGACGAACAGGCGTTTTCCCGCAACTCAAATACGTCAAGTTTGACTGTGCCAAATGCGGTACCACCCTTGGTCCGTTTCAACAGGATTCAAATGTTGAGGTTAAGATTTCCTACTGCCAAAATTGCCAGTCCCGTGGACCATTCTCCCTAAACTCCGAAAAGACAGTCTACAGGAATTACCAAAAAATGACTTTGCAAGAGTCGCCAGGAACCGTGCCGGCAGGGAGACTTCCAAGGCATAGAGAAGTCATTTTGCTCTGGGACTTAATTGACACGGCCAAACCTGGAGAAGAGGTAGAAGTCACTGGAATCTACAGGAATAATTACGATGTACAGCTCAACCAGAAAAATGGGTTCCCCGTCTTTGCTACTGTGTTGGAGGCCAATAATGTTGTCAAAAGCCATGACGAGCTTGCCGGCTTCAGATTGACCGAGGAAGACGAAAAAGCTATCCGTACTCTCGCAAGGGATGAGAAGGTTGTAGACAAGATAATTGACTCCATGGCGCCAAGCATCTATGGCCACCGCGACATCAAGACTGCTGTCGCCTGCTCACTGTTTGGGGGTGTTGGAAAGAACATCAATGGCAAGCACCAAATTCGTGGCGATATCAATGTTCTCTTGCTCGGAGATCCTGGTACCGCAAAATCGCAAGTACTCAAGTACGTCGAGAAGACAGCCCATAGAGCAGTTTTTGCCACCGGTCAAGGAGCAAGTGCTGTTGGTTTGACAGCAAGCGTACGGAGAGATCCGATGACCTCGGAATGGACATTAGAGGGGGGTGCTCTTGTCTTGGCTGATAAGGGAACCTGCTTGATCGACGAGTTTGACAAGATGAACGACAAAGACAGGTATGCATGTGATTTCATGATCCTGGCACCCGGCTCAATAAGTATGACTAACGGCACATACCAGGACCTCTATTCACGAAGCCATGGAACAGCAATCCATATCTATCTCCAAAGCTGGTATTGTTACTACGTTACAGGCGCGCTGTGCGATCATTGCAGCGGCGAATCCAATCGGGGGACGATACAACTCAACTATCCCTTTCGCTCAAAACGTTGAACTGACAGAACCTATCCTATCTCGCTTCGATGTGCTCTGCGTCGTACGTGATACCGTTGACCCCGAGGTTGATGAACTCCTCGCCAAGTTCGTTGTCGAGTCTCACGGCCGCTCCCATCCTGTGGGAAATAGTTCCGCCACCCCATCAGTTAGCGGTGACAGAAACACAAACTCCCCGATCCAGCAGGAGTTGCTCCGGAAATACATTCTTTACGCCCGAGAACATTGCTCTCCCCAGCTACATCAGATGGATCAGGATAAGGTCAGTCGGCTATTTGTGGAGATGCGCCGCGAATCCCTAGCAACCGGGAGCTTCCCAATCACGGTGAGACATTTGGAGAGCATCATCAGGCTATCGGAAGCCTTCGCAAAAATGAGGTTAAGTGAATACGTTCACTCGAAAGATATCGACCTTGCCATTGCTGTTACTGTCGACAGCTTTGTTGGTGCGCAAAAGGTCTCCGTTAAGAAAAGTCTTGCGAGAGCATTTGCGAAGTACACTTTGCCCAAGGGAGGTCCAAAGGGGCCAACCACTGGGGATGGGAGGAGGGCTAGAGTTGCTGCTTAGAAACACTTTCAATTTCTCGGGGGTAAACGTTGGCGTGACACATAAGGTGTTTAGTTATGCTCATGCCAATACCGGTATTTCGTGTAGGCTTTAATGCGGTGTCTAAAAAAACGAGACGAGGAAGGAAACTCAAGTGTCATAGATTTACTCGAGTACGACGGGTACCAATTATGATATGTTAAATACCCCAATTGGATTTAAGCAATTTCTCTAGGTAACTTCGTTGCAAAGTGCGCTAGAGCGCGAACACTCTCACAATGGCTCGGGAATGACTTCGCTATTAAAGAACTAAAGTGTAGCGATACAAATATGAATAAGCACCAATCGAACACCCAACTTTCCCACGAAAGATATTAGCCTGGCCCAATACGAGGCCTATACATGTCAGAATTACCGGGAACATAGCGGGGAGGACTGCGAAGACTAACATGTCGTGGTGCTCACTGAGATTACTCAAATACTTGTTAAATTCCTCGACACGCTCCTTGTGACTTTTGATTCCGTCCTTCTTAAGTCTCTCGTCCATCTGCAACCCGTAAGTTTCTCACCAGCTGCCAAACTGTAAAGAAACACATACCCTCTTTCGTTTCCTCTCCTCGAACCGCCTCTCGGTCTCAGTCTTTCCAGCATAGGGATCCTCCGGTTCCTCCTCACGCTCTTCTAGTCCATCGGCGCTCGTGGCTTTGGCGGAACCTTCGCGTGATTTCTGTTCTGATGTTGGATCTGGGGTCGCGGGCTTCTTCTTCTTCTTCTTCTTTTTGATTCCGCTGTCTTTAACTCCTTTGAGCTTCAGACTCCCACCAGTAGATATGTAGTCTTCCTTTCCCATAGTGGGTAGGCGAGGGAAAGGCGGTGATCTTGTGCGGGAGTGGCACCGGAGGAGTCCCTTTGTATGTAAAAGTGGTTGTTACCCGGCGTTGGAGCCAGGGGCGTTTTCTCGCGTTTTAACGTGCAAGTCCTCCGGCGACCGTCTGTATGGTAAGTTAACTTCCAGTCATTCATTAACCTTACTGTAGCCCACTCTCACCAGACAATTACTCCCTGTCAGGTGGCTCTCACACTACAAACACCAACATCCAGCCCTCACAACAATTGTGGATTGTTTTTCTAAAAATTTACCACTATGGCTTCACCCATTTCTCAGAGCCCGCCGAAGGACATTCCAGAGTCCTCCTCTCAAGATTCTGTCACGGCTCAAGAGTAGCTATCCCTTTCTTGAGGGAGCTCTCATCAACTACAATCAAACTAATTCCACACAGCTATATAGACTCTCAATTGCAACTCGAGCTCGACGCAAGAGAGGCAATGCCTTACTCCTTCGACGTTTGCACAAATCCCCTTGGTCCGCTTCGTCAACCAGTGTTTTCCTGCAAAACCTGTCATCCCACCATCGCCTCCCCTCCTAGCTTCACAAATATTGTTTCCACCGGTGCAGCCGCTATCTGCTATAGCTGCTCGATCTCTTGTCATGGCGATCACGAACTAGTCGAGATCTTCAATAAGCGAAATATTGTTTGTGATTGCGGGACTGAGAAAATTTCTGTCGAGTGTACTCTCCGCAAGGTGAAAGCGGAGAAGATAGATTTACCCGAGGGGAAGGTAGGAAATAAGTACTGTCATAACTTCTGGGGGAAGTTTTGTGCTTGTGATGAGGATTACGATCCTCATAGTGAGCGAGGTACTATGTACCAATGTTTACTCGGTGATGTTTGTGGGGAGGATTGGTTCCATGATAGGTGTATTATGGGGTTGCTGAAAGTGAAGGAAGACGCTACAGTGGAGTCAGATGCTAAGGTGGTGAGAGAGGCGAAAGTGAGCGGCGAAGGCGAAGGGCGGTCGGAAAGCTACGATCATGAGGAGGACGAGGATGACGACTCGCCCGAAGGATTTCCAACGGAAGAGTTCGAACACTTCATCTGTTGGCTGTGTGTCGAAAAGAATCCTTGGTTGGGGCGATACGCTGGTACCCCTGGGTTTTTAGGTGCGGTTTATAAACAAGGATCCTCACAACAGACAAATTCAGGCATTCAAGGTTCTGAGGAGACAAAAATTGTTAATGGCACTGGAGTTGAAACCAGCAACCAGAAAAAGAGAAGTGTTGATGGCGATGGAGAGGCTATCCGGAAGGATTTCAAGAGGGCTAAAACACCGGAGGTCTCCAAAGTCTTGACTGGTTTCAATTCGAATGCAGAGCCCATATCTACTCCAACAGCGCCAGAAGCAAGGCCATGTAGCTACGAGACTCTTCCGCCTCCGCCGCCAACTACAAAGCCATTTTCGATATTTCTCAAGGAAGACTTCCGTGGCTATCTATGCCGTTGCGCCTCTTGTCTTCCACGACTCTCGCAACACCTCATCCTCTTAGAAGAAGAAGAGACCTACGAGCCGCCTCTTGATGATGATGACAATCAGAGTGTTCGCTCTGGTGGCTCCCTATTGGACCTTGGAGAGAAAGCGCTTGTGTCGGTTGATCGAGTCACCGCTATAAACGGAGTGCTTGCATACAATAAGCTCAAGGCTGAAGTCAAGAATTTCCTCAAGCCTTTTGCGGATAACAAGCAGCCCGTTAGTACTGAAGCAGTTAGGAACTACTTTGCAGAGCTAAGGGGTGAGGCTCCTACTCACGGTGGTAACAGCAATGGGTCAGACGGTGATGGAGATAATAGGCGCGAGCAGAGCGGTAAGTTTTGCCCTCCCTTGGATCGGATCATTTCTAACGCTAATTGATATGCAGGCTATTAATTCCTAAAAGTCATGATTGGCGTACATGGCAATAGCGAATATTGGGAGGCACTTTGTTATTTCTCTAGCATGCTTTACCGTAGTTACAGCGATTAATGATATGAAAATGATCCCAAGTAATAGGCGTTTAGTTGTAATAGATGAGACGAGCGATTTCTGATAGAGACGCAAAGCAAAAGTTTAACTGTAAACTCAATTCTCTAATATCCAACACTTCCCCCTCACCCCAACAATGGCGAACTCTGGGTTATCGCCCGCGGGCGGCACTCCAAGGGAATGATAACTCCCCACCATCATCGTAACCTCTCGACCAGAGCCAGCGCCCGCCCACTCACTACATCCTGCTTCTTGATTGAATCCCTACCTCCAGACCCGCCTCTTCCTCCCCCTCTTCTCAGATGACCTAACACTATCACGCCTCTGCACCCCACCCGGCCCACCCCCTTCCTCTCCGCCCTCGCGGCTACAATACTTTGGCGGGGCATCCAAGCTCAAGAGCCCCTCGCCGCTAAGCCTCTTGATCCTCCTCTCGTTCTCAATCCGCATCTTTTCGAAGTGTCCTGCTTCCTCCATTTTTTTGCGGGATCTGCGCCTGCCGAAGCTATTGGGCATTAGTTAGTGAGTTAGCTAGGACGGAGGGGGGGGGGGGGGGGGATTACTGGTTTGAGCATAGAGAGCTACATCCGAATATCAGGGATGCCATAGTTGCATCATTCTAGGTCAACCGTGAGTAGAGCACTAGTACTCGAGTAGTTCAGAGACTGAAGTAATATAGCAGGGGGATGGCGAACGATCCACCTGAACAGTATCCTCCTGTTCGTTGTCCCCCTGCTATGTTAAACACTGGTACAGTTTTATACTTGAGTGAGCGGAGCCCTTGAGTCCTCGGAGGTCATTGCGGTTCGCAGCGGAAATGCGGGCGGGCCCGGCGGACGTTAAAACTGGCTTTGAAGGCACAGTACATTACCCTTATCGGGGATCTAGACTTGGATATTCACAGCACCGCACTCGAGTATTGAGGAGCGCAAGTATGGTACGAGTGCTGTAGAGGTACGATACTCTATTAATACTTGCCGGATTCAAAAGTATTGGGAGATTCAGTCGTGGCCTTGGCGCCAAGTTTTCTGAATATTTCCCAATACTTTTGAATCTGACAAGTACTTGTGCTCGAGTACTTAGGTAGATAATTATGTTGTTGATCGGAATGTGATAGACTGTTACGCTCGAGTATGATATCCTCGGGTACCGGTATAGTCTAACAGCACAGTAGGATTGCCATGTCAAGATTACCGGTACGTACTTGTGCAGAGCTGACGGTCAGTTGTAAAAGATAGTCAGCTCATTACTTTATTCTGGATTCCTCTATGTACAGTACAGTATGATACCTACCATACTTGGAACTCAGCCGGTGCTGTCCTATTTGGTACTCCTGTACTACAGTCAGTCACTCTACTAAACGTGTTGGTTCGCCCTTGAGGTACCGGGATACACCGGCGCAGAAATCTGGGATAGGGTCCCTTAACAACAATCTTAGAACTCGCGAGTGCGACTTTAAGAGATGGTGCTTCATCGGGATTCTTTGGAGGGACTACCGGTACTGTGTTCAAAGGATTGGTGGAGCTCAGAGCTAGACTACGGTAGCGATTCCAGAACAAGTCTCTTGGTGTTCTAATGCTTGAACTATAGTTACTTGTATCACCTTCCTCATTCACACCACCGCCGCCGCACTCATCACGAACCGTAATGTAAACTACTTCCACAAAAGTCACCCCCCATCTCCCATGGTAAGTATTTATCAGCCACTAGCGCACTTAGCCACACAGTTCGTTCCACGGACAGTGGAGTAGCTTGCTCCCACACCGTGGTTTGTGCCACGGCGCTTGCATGCCAAAATTATCTCAGGAACGGTGCACCTCCCACCGGTAACTAATACACTAACCCACAAGCTTGCAATTGCAGGAGGGGGGAGGAAACAGATAAAAAGAATGTTAACAATACATTTTCCAGCATTCTTATCCTCTCTTTTTTCTTCTTTCCCCTCTCCTCCCCTCCTCAACGAACGGACAGACGAAGGAGCGTGGAAGCCGCTACCACCATACATTATTGTTACCCAAAAAGACCTCTTGCGGCTGATTTTCCTGTATATTTTAACATGAGCATGAAGAAGTGCATCGCTCTGGGAGTGGGTCTACTGCCGGTTTTGGTATTGGGGTTGACGGATGTGGAGGCTTTAGAGAAGAATTTGGATTCAGTTTGTTCGGTTTTTCCCTTATCTTCACATAATCATAAGACGGCTTTCTGATGATCAGCTACAGTTATCGGAACCTCTGTTGCAACCTGGAAAGACAAGAGCTTCCCTGCGTGTGGAGAACGTATCCTAGGGACTTTCAAAGATACAGTCCTCAAATTCGGCCCGAAGAGGGATGCAGCCGGTGCTGAAAACACATACTATATCTCTCTAACATCTCCTGGGTCGGGAGCCGTGAGGATATCACTCGTGTCTTCGGTCACTACGAACGATGAGAAGCAAGCCGGCTGGGACGTCGGTTTCAAGAAGGGCACCGATGGATATAGTGTTACTGGGACCCTAGTCAACGAGGGTGTCGGGGACAACAATATTAAGGGAACCTTTGACCAGAGCGATACAGGCTGGTGCGGTTTCAGAATACCTAACTGGAGCTGGAAAGCCGCGAAGGGCACGAAGTACGAAGGGTTTATAAAGCCTGGAGATGCGAGCTTCAACATCAGCGGAGAGTCACTGGATAAGGATACCCAGAGGACAATTTCTTACGAAGTAGAGTTTACCGGAGAGTGGTTAGACTCGTCAGCGAAATTGAAAACGGACAAACCGGAGCCATCATGGGAAGCACCGGGAGGTGACAAATCCTCCACAGCAAGCGGCACTGCTACTACTACAAAAGACACAAACACCAAAGCACCCACAGCAAGTGCAAAATCAACCGAGGGGGGTGGAAAACAGAAACCATCCCAAGAGATCCCTCGAGCCACCGGCGCTGGGTCCGTAAAGCCCCACGAACAGATCATAGAAGAGTCCGAGGCCTCCATGGCTAAGGGCCGCGTCGTAGGAATCGCGGTAGGCGCACTTTTCGGCGCTACAATGGCCGGAATCGGTATTTTCATGTTTTTTGCTCGCCGCAGGAAGAAGCAGAAGGCGCAGGTTTTTCCCGAATTAGCGTACATATATGCTCCGTCGCCCGAGCCTGGTGCCCAAAGCGAGAGCGGGTCGTATCGTTATGATAGGACGTATAGGAGTGGGAGTCCCGGGGGTAAGTATGAAACGAGGGAGGTCTCGGCGAATGAGGTTGCTATTGGACTGGCTCGCTAGAACGCTCGTTAGCGAGTCCACTTTTTTCCGTTTTTTTCTTCCTACCTCTTAATTATCTTTGGCATTGAACCCTCGTTTCGAGCACAGTATAATAGGCTGTTATCTATGGCGCTCGATCTTCTTCACCTCCTTCCAACCCTCATTGTACTAGTAGACCTCATTGTAGATTAGACTCTATTCATCATTAAAACTTTTATACACATTCTTCCTACTCGCAGTGGGTGGGCAACAGATGTTTCCTCAGTTGATGCACCAGATAATTACCGCCCCTTCACCGAAGCCGAATTTACCACCTTGACCATTCTCTCCAGCAAGCTATTCCCAAACCACGCACCTGTAAACCAAGTAATTTGTCCGGCAATGCCGAGGCCCTCTCCGCCAGCACTCCGTCGGACTCAAAAACACCCCCCAGAAATCAGGTATACACGAGTGATTTACTATGTCGCTGCCTCGCGCCGTATTCCTACAGCGAAAACAGTACAGATTTTCAAGGCGGCGGTGGGGGCGGTGGGGGCGAATGGTTGATCATTGGCCCTCGGATAATCGGAAGCTTTAGATGGGAAGAGTATGACTTGCTTGCATACCTCGCGGCAGGGCGATTGCGTGTGGGTGTCTCGCTAAGGTGGGAGATAAAGCCATGATTGTAAACAAAATCACCCTCTAAGATATTCGGAGGCGATAACAGCCAACCAATAAAAATAAACGAAATGGCGGAAGTAGCTTTTGACAAAGGAGGATTTGACAGAGGAGGATTCTGAAAAGGGTCGCATCATACTGGGGTACACGACCCGCGGTCTGGCCCTTAGATAGTGCGTATCTCTTAATAAATAAATAAGTATAATATTATGATAAATGAAAAACCAAGAACTCCAGAATTCGGAACCCAGAGACCGCACCAATGGACCAGAGCCAAGAAGCCAATCCTCATTCGCTTCCTCTCTCACAACTACTATGAACTAGGCACGGGGGGGCCCATTATGACGGGGGGGGGACACCTTCGGCGGCGGTGATCCCCCGCCCAAACTTCAACCTCAAGCTAGCTCACCACTCTATACTCAAGAATAAGGACGACGATGACGGGGTCATCATCAGTATCAGTGGTCTTGATCAATTGGAGTAGGATTTCGACTCTGCAGAGAAACGGCCATCGTAGGAGGAAGTTCCCAAATACTTCAGATGCAGCATGGGCAGAAGTCAAGGGAAGGGGGCCAAGTAGGTCTCCCCCTGCTTCTAGAATACTACCCGTCGCAGGGAGGAAAATGCTTATATGGTTGGTGTGCAGTTATTGGCATTTGAGTACTTACGGCTTCGATGATGCAGATGCTTATTTTAACGATCAATGACAGGAGGACCCAATTGGTAGGTTCTGCTCTTGGGGTATCGCACGATGAATAGTATGAGAAGTTTACGGACTCGGGTATACTGTACAGTACTCATTCGAATGGCTCGGATATTTACCAGGGGGTCGCCTGGGGGGATACAAAACGGTCGCCCAGAGAGGGCAGAACAAGGGTTAGGTGTCCACAGGCTGGAATACACCCATCAACGCAAAAGGTGTGATAAAAGTGGAGGATGGGCCCACTTTTCCCCCACTCTCAACCTGAACTCAAATTTTCCTGGCCCCAGAGCAGAAAGAAAAGTCCTTTTTCTATTGCACCGCACTGGTGCTAGATCACATGATTGGAAGGATTCCCAGTTCGATAAATCATGTGATGTAGGGCTCTTCTTTAGAAGTCCTACATCACATGATTTATCTATGGGAACTTTACGTGGGAGCGCTGCGAAGAATACAACCTTCCATTTTATGGCGGGACTACTGGCGGTTAGGTATCCTTCACATCAACTCTGATAGATTATGGTTTAGAAAAGACACCACTTTAGGGAACAGCTGCTAGGGCTCATTGTGACAACCAAGATGATGAGTGATCCTACTCCTTGGCTACTCGAGTTAACAATTCGGTCTTCCGTCCTAGTACCAAGCCTAGGGTACTTTTGGTTCAGTGATTATGATACTCGAGTACATCAATTCCGTTAAACCCTTTCGATCCTGATTTCTGCTGGCATTCAGGAGCGAACTAGAAGATCAGAGCTAGTCATATGCTCAGAAGATAGAAATGAGACAATCCTCAAAAGCCTGTCGATTAGGGTGGACACGATTTGGAACCTATTACGGTAATAATAGAAAAAGGTTCTACCCAATCACTCTTCGTTCCAGAAGACTTCGAAGACCCCCTGGAGAACATAACCCCCACCGTCCGCGATCGAATATCCAACGCGCACAACGGTGCCTCACTGGCCTCTCAGAGGAAAGGAGGGGGGAGAAGTCAGAGAAGCGAGGAATAGAATGAGAAAGTTGGGAGAAGGGGAGGATGGAGAGGAGCACCTTGATGGGTCAAACATCACCCATTACAAGTGGTGTGGGGCAAGTCGGGTTGGGGAATGGGGGAGGGGGAGGGGGAGGGGGAGGGGGAGGAAGAAGGGAGAGATAAGAGGGCAAGGAACTCGTGCGGATACTTTAGATTAGCATAAAGAACACGAAATGGAAAAAGAATTATCCGAACACAGGGGGTTAGAAATTCATGGCTAATTATCTGTGCGTGTCCGAGCGCCCATACTCAATTAGTGCTGTACCCGAGTCTTCGGACATCATACTGCTTGCCTGTTACCATACCTGTACGAATATATAGCAAGGGATCAGTGAAATCCCCAACCCTTGTTTATCACCCGCCTAGTTTCGCAGTGGGTACGGTCGGGATTGTATTGTTGTGGGAACAAGTCCGTGATTCCTAGCTTTAGTTTAGTTGCCTGGTGTTGAAAAAATGTACAAAGGCCGAACTATATACCGGCGGTGGAGAAGGGGCTATAGGAAACAATATAGAAGACAATAGAAAACAAATGAGAACAAAAGTACATATCTGGTCGATTGATTAGGAAGTGACATGCAGGGAAAGTCAAATAGGGTAAGTCGAACTCGGAGTGTAGGGAACCGACACTAAGGAAGAATGACCTGCTTTGTCGTACTCTAAGACGTAGAAAGTACATATCCGAAAGCCCAATTCGAACACCTGGGTCTAGTTCTCTTTTCGAGTGGAATCATAACCCGGCATGGTTGCTGGACTTTGAACATCGGGATGCTTGGGTGCCCACGGAACTACAGCCACCGGTGTGTGAGGCCCTACAATAACCTTACCGATCCCGATGATCTGATAATTGGCCATCAGGCAAAAGCCATGTTAGTACTATACAAGTACCAGAATTCCTGGCCCTAGCCTCCTTAGTCTGTGGCTCGATTGGTGATATGGCGGTTTTACTTTTACCCTTGATACTTGTCTAGGGGGGTGATGCACGGCATGGCGAAGGGATCTGAATATCCATCAATCGTACTGGTCCTCTTACCCGTAGTGGTGCACTTAACATGCCCAGGAAAACACGTATGATAGCAAGAGCACAATCCGTTGAAACAACCATCCCTTTCCCCGGGGTGGGGGGAGGGGGGATTGAAAATTCCTACAGTAAATCTTAGATATAACGAACTGGCCCGGACTGGCCGTGCAGCAATTTCAGAGTTCCGAACGGCCAGGAGGACTTCGAAAGACACTTGCTTATGTTACGATATCTGGCCTTGCTCGCAAGCTCTCCTTCAATCGGAGGGGTCTGATTTCGCTGCATGACCGGTCCAGGCGGGTTCGTTATACCTGAGATTTTACGGTAGGCCTTACTGAGAAGGGAAAGGCCAATGACATGGCTCAAGGTTTGTATCATATCCTGAACCTGTGACTAGGTCAGTCCCGGTCAAAGGTCCAAATACAATCACCCGGAAACAGCACTTTCCCAATCCGGTCTCCACAGCCTCCAACCCACTCCCGAGAACTTGGCACTGACACGATTACACTTTAGGTCCGGTTGGTGGAAAGTGCAGGTCATGGCGGTGTGACTCTGACACTATGCGCAGCACCAGTTGAATTGCCATAGTGTACGAGTATTATAATGGCGAATGCTGTGCTGTGTGCTGTCTGATACCCAGCCATTCCTCGTTTTACTGTGCGGGTCCTGGACGATCGCAGGGGGAAGTCTACTCCGTCACCCTGCCGCTTTCGTGCTTAAATTTATGAGTCACAAACGCAAGGGCAAGGAAGGACATTTTCATCATCATACTCAGCCTCAAATATGACTCTCACCCTCCACCTGACAGCGTGAGCGCGACGCGTTGGTGGACACGAAGCGGGGTTTAAAGGTTGAGCTTGGTCTCAGTGGATACTGTCTTTTCTTCATTCCCTTCATCATAGAAGAGTTTCCGGCTTTTATTTATTTATTTTTCTTTTTTAATTCACCTCTCTGCGGACTTTGAGTTGAGTGTGATTGGGCAGGGCTTTTCTAGGAGCGCTGGCATCGACGGTACCTTGTTTCTCCTCACCTTCATATTACACCCATATATACCGACCGGCCATCAAAGGATAACCCTTCACGATGGCATTCAACCAATTGGTCATTGCTGTTAGCGGCACACACAAAAACTATACGCAAGGTACCCACCCCCTCTCAATCCCCACCCTCGCAGTCGCCTACTAACACCTCCATAGCAAGACTCGAGAAACTAATCCTCACCAATGGCGGTTCCTTCGCGAAGGCGATCGACGAAGATGTTACCCATCTCGTAACCACACAGGTAGACTTCGACAAGGGAAGCGTTAAGGGTACCTGACTAACTTCCTTGCTTGTTCAATCGCCACATGGGCTAACAATTCCTTGTAATAGTCAAATCCGCGAAAGAAGTTGATGGCTTGAAAATTGTCAATCTTGATTGGTTACTCGGGTCGATTGAGAATGGGAAGCGGGGCGATGAGGCGGGGTTTTTGGTCGGTGATGAGAGCACGGCTGCGGGCCCGTCTGCTGTCGCCGCGCCGGCGGTCGTGAAAGCGACAGCGGCGGCACCCATAGCGACTAAGGTTGAGCCGGAAGAATTACCCAAGAAGCGCACTCGCGGGAAGGCTGCTGGCCTCCCTCCCGCAGCTAAGGTTGCAGTTGACGAGGAGAGCGAGGAGGAGACGAAGCCGGCGGCCAAGAAGGCAAAGGCAATGCCAGTTGGTAAAGGGAAGGGGAAAGGGAAAGGGAAAGCTAAGGAGGAGCCTGAGGAAGATGAAGGAGAGGAAGAGAAGCAAAAGATAGAAGAAGTCAAGAAGATGAAGACTATTGTTAAAAAGGGGAAGGCACCTGTTGACGAGTTTTGTCCCATTGCTGGTATATCCCTCTTCTCTAAAGATATCAACGTACGCAGGGTACTTATTCTAAGCAGGGAAAGCCCATGTCTATGTCGACTCCTCTTACATAGTCTACGACGCAACCCTAAACCAGGCCGATATCAACAATAACAACAACAAATTCTACTACCTCCAACTCCTCGAGGGTGATGCCAGCAAGACATACTCCGTATTCGCCCATTGGGGCCGGGTAGGAGACAGAGGCCAGTCAAAGATGTATGCCGAGGGCACAGACCTCTCATCAGCCATCCACCTTTTTGAAAAGCAGTTCAAGTCAAAGACAGGGAAGGACTGGGCGAGGCGGACTGAAGCCTTGGGTGGTGGAAAAAAGTATACTTTCCTCGAGAGGAATTATGAAGAAGATGACGACGATCAGGATGAGGAGATGAACGACGCAGAGGAAGTTAAGAGTAAGCTTAGCGAGGCTTTGCAGAATCTTATTAGTTTGATTTTCGATACGAAGATGATGTTTGTTTTCCCCCTCTTCAATCCTATATCTGAATGCTAATTGGATAAATAAAGGCAGCAATCGATGTCTTCCATGTCCTACGACGCTGCAAAGCTCCCTCTGGGAAAACTCTCAAAATCGACCATCTCTCAAGGCTACCAAGTCCTCAAGGACCTCGGCGAGGTAATCGAGGAAGCACCCGGCTGGCAAAGGGACTATGCAGAATATGGTCGCACCAAGAACGACATTTTGATTGGGCTATCGAACCGCTACTACTCCATCATCCCCCACGTCTTCCCGGGACGTTCCCGACCCACAATTATTGACAAGGGCTACCTTCTCAAGCAGGAAGTCTCACTCGTGGAGAACTTGGCAGACATGGTCATCACGACGAAACTGCTGAAGGAAACCAAGGCTGGGGGGTCATCCGACGTGAATGTCCTCGACAAGCAATTCGATAGCCTGAATCTCAACGAAGCGACCGCGCTCGACCACGCCAGCAAAGAATTCAACTTCCTAGAAGCATACGCGAAGAAGACGCACGGTCACACACACCGCCAAAAACTCCGCGTGGAGGAGATTTTCCGCGTGCACCGCGCGGTGGAAGAAGACCGCTGGCGCGCCGACGGCTGGGACAAACTCCCTAGTTCCGACCGTCGCCTCCTCTGGCACGGCTCACGCACCACCAACTTCCCCGGCATCCTCTCCCAGGGCCTGCGTATCGCGCCGCCCGAAGCACCCGTCAATGGGTATATGTTCGACAAGGGCATCTACCTCGCCGACATCGTCAGCAAGAGCGCGAACTACTGCTGCGCCTCCGCCTCCGACAATACTGGTCTGCTCCTCCTCTGCGAAGCCCAGCTCGGTGACCCCATGTACGAGTGCCAGGGCGCGGACTACCGTGCCGCGACAAAGTGCAAGCAGGCAGGCCGGCTGGCTACAAAGGGACTTGGCCTCACGGTGCCGCTGAAGTGGGAGGATGCGGGCGTTGTACATGAAGATTTGAGGGGCGTGCAGATGCCCATGGTCACTGGACAGGAGGCAAATGTCACTGGGGATGCCGGGAAGGGTAATTCTTTGTCGTTGCAGTATAACGAAGTTTGTCTCCTTCCTTCGCTTTTGAGTGCTGTCGAGCGGAAGCTAATGAAGTCTAGTACATTGTCTACAACATCTCGCAGGTCAAGATTAGGTACCTATTCAGGGTTGAGTTTAGTTAGATGCGCAATGCTGTGCCTTTTACCGTTTGTTCGTACATACATCCTTTTCACCCTTTGCTCTGCCATTGTATTCTGGCCTGGTCCGGCTAGTACGGGAGCGCTCTTCTGCGTCCTGAATTTTTTCTGCTTCCAACATTTTTTTCCCCTCTTCTTTTCTTTTGTCATGGTTGTGGTGAAAAAGTAGCCTATTTTAGCTTGTGCGTTTATTGAATGTCCCCGAGAGCACTTACGTGCCATATGTGAATTGGTTAGACACCGTAGGTTTAGTTTCTTTAAAAGAAGTTGCGGGAGCTAAATCATCACGAGATGTCATTCGTGAGGCCTATCCGAACGAGCAAATGACCTTAAAATCTTGGTTCTGTAATGAATCGGGGTGAGTGAGCGTATGATACATATACACTCCTGGAAGCGGAAAAGTGGAGAGGGGGGTAAAGGAGGGAAGGGAATCAGGTAAATTTCGCCTACCCGGTACAGAGTGCGGGGAAAGGAAGGCTTTCGGCGCGGGGGAAAAACAGGAAAATTGCTTTTCTGAAGGGCGGTGGGAAACTCTGCTCTGGTGGAACAGCGAACGGGAAACAATATGGTCCAGACTCGGAAAGACTCTAAAGCCGGTAGGGTGGTACAAGCGCACACGCTAAGGGTATATATTTAACTGGCGATTTTGGATTCTTGTGAGCGGATTGGTACCGGTATAATAGAATGCCTGGAGATGTGCTGTTTTGGGAACCTGGGCCGCAGGCCGTCGGGTTTGAGCTTGGATAGCTTCCCTGCTCTAGGTTTGTGGGAGCAAACGAGTCCTGGAAAGTATAAATAATGGTAGAGGAATAATATATAGCATCTGCCTGTATCTGTACCATTGACGAGTGGGTGGGTAATCCTGTTGTGGTAATTTGGTTTGGACAAAATACGCCTAAACTAATGTTGGTATTCATTCACATACCACAGCTCGCGCTAAAAGTGACATGGGTATCTGTCTATTTTCTCCATTCTACTTTGCATGGGAGAGAATGAGAGGGGGAAAACAAAGAGGAGGAAAGGGAAAGGGAAAAGAGGGAGAAAAAATCTGGGTTTTAAGCAAACAAGAGAAATAAAATTACCCTGTACAAGGAGACCTATATAATGCATCAAGCTAAAGCTTCAACAACCTAAGCATGAACGTAGCCTCCCCAACCTCTTGAGCCTCCTCTAGAATCACCTTGTCCAAATCCTCCCCGGACTGGATCTTGCCAACCTCGGTGATGGCAGCTTTATCCAGGGGCCTGCGGAGAGCCTTCTCAAAAGTGTCGGCGTGCCCGACGAACACCTGTTCTAGCCCGATCGGGTCTTGAAGGATCTTGTACTCCATCTTGATGTCGTCGGTTGGGAGGAGGCCAGCCTTCTTCCTAAGTCTCTGCACACGGTTGACAATCTCTCTGGCAAGGCCTTCACTCTGCAGATCTTCGTAGAGGGCGGTGTCCAGGATGGTGAGGACGTCGTTGTCGGTGTTTGTTTCAAGGTTCTGTGGCGTGTCGGAGTCACTGAGGCCACGGCTGACGACGAGGTCCTCCTCGATGAGTGTGATGCCCCCGACGACGATCTGCTTTTCTTGGACAAATTTCTTGACCTCCACGCTGGTAATGGAAGGAAGTGCATTCTTGACTTTGATGAGGTCCTTCTTTAGCTTCTTTCCAAGGACGGGCCAGTCCGCGGTGACTTTGTACTGGACACCGTGTTTCTCCTCGTCCGCTGACAGATCTAATTTTCGGACGTTTAGCTCGGAGGTAATATAGGACTCTAGGGATTTGACATCATCGAGATAGGTCTGGTCGGGATGTATGACAGTAAGTTTTTTCAAAGGTGTCTTAAGGGGGGAATAACTTGTTAGCTAGAAACCCGCGATTTAGTAATTGCCTATCACTTGCCTTAAGACCAATTGCCTTCCGTTCTCTCGATGTACGAGCCAGTTCAATAACCTTTTGCATCCTTCCGAATCTCCGCTCAACCTCCTCATCGAATAGCTCTTCCCGGACCTCTGGGAAACTCAGGAAATGCACACTTCGTGCATCTTCAGGCAGCATAGAGTCAGGAATATAGGGTTTGAGACGGCGGTAGATGTTGTCTGTAAGGAACGGTGCGAATGGAGCCATTCCGCGAACGAGGGTGAAAAGAACCTCAAATAGGGAGTTCAAGGCATGCAGAGTGTCCTCTACTCCGTACTCGCCTTTGAGACGTTTCCTGTTGAATCGGATATACCAATTTGTAGTATTGTCAACCATCTCAAGCATTCTCCCAACAACGGTGTAAAGGCGGTAACCTATAATCTATGGTTAGAGAGCGTATAACATGACCCTTAAAATGAGAAGACTCGCCCTTCATCTCTTGATTCACGAATCTGAGATAGCTCTGGCAATTGGCTAAAATCCACCTATCCATAACGTTTTTGCTCCCGCCTGACTCGGGGTTGAATTTGAAGTTGACCTTTTTATTAAGCTTCTTCAGAAGCTGAGCTTGTTGCTCGAAGAAGTTGTAACTGTTCCACAATGGCAATAGGACTTTGGCAACAACGTCTTTAACCCCGGCTTCCTTGAATCTCAGCGGCATAGCCCTGACTACAGGCGAATTAATAAGGTAGAGTCGGAGAGCATCTGACCCATACTTATCCATAACGAGTGTCGGGTCTGGATAATTCTTGAGACGTTTGGACATCTTCTTGCCATCTTCAGCTAGGACGATACCATTGACGATACAGTTCTGGAATGGTGATACACCGAACAGATGAGTGCCGAGAACAAGGAGAGTGTAAAACCAACCACGGGTTTGATCTAATCCTTCCGCAATGAAGTCCGCTGGGAAAGCCTTTTCAAACTGGTCCTTGTTCTCAAACGGGTAGTGGCCACTGGCATAGGGCATGCTTCCAGACTCAAACCAACAATCAAAAACCTCTTCAACTCTTCGCAGAACACCTTTCCCTTTCTTACTGGGAATGGTAATGTGATCAATCTTATCCCTGTGAAGATCCGGGATCTCCCCACAACCGCTGAGTTCCCTCAATTCCTTGACACTTCCGACACACACCATCTCTTCCTTGTCATCAGAGATCCAGATAGGGATTGGTGTGCCCCAGTAGCGGTTACGGGAGATGTTCCAGTCTCTTGCATTTTGAATCCAGTTGCCGAATCTGTTTTCTTTGATGTTTGTCGGCACCCAATGCGAACCCTCGATATTTTCCAGCATCTTGGGGATGATGTTAGAGATGCGGACGAACCAGGCAGGTACGGCGCGGTAAATCAAGGGAGTGTCAGAGCGCCAACAAAAAGGATAACTATGAGTAATCTGGCTGTCTACAATAAGTCGCTTCTTTTCCTTGAGATGCTTGATAATCCCTTTATCTGCGGCCTTCAAGTAAAGTTAGTAAAACCCTAGGTGTGGACTATGTGTGAGCCTTGCCTTTACATGGAGTCCGGCAAAATCTCGGACTTCACTTGTGAAGATACCGGCCTCATCTACGGGGTTTGGTGGAGGTCGCTTCTCGCTGATAACACCCGCCTCCATGGCGACTGAATAATCCTCCTCACCAAAAGCGGGCGACTGATGTACCAATCCTGTTCCGCTATCTGAGGTAACATATGTTGCGTTTAAAACCTTGAACCCGTAATCCTTGAATTGTTCGTAAAAGTAGTCAAACAGAGGTTGATATTTCCACCCCAGCATGTCCTTTCCTCTGATCTTCTCCAAGATGGTGTATTTCGCCTTTTTCAACCCTTTCTCTCCATATAGTGTCTTAAGACATGATTCGAGAAGGATAAAATTTCTCCCAGAAGCCTGATCGCTAATCTTGATGTACTCGAAATCTGGATGGACCGCAATTCCGGTATGTGAAGGGAGAGTCCAAGGAGTCGTAGTCCAAGCAAGCAGTTCTGTAGCCGGATCATCCAAAAGTGGAAAGGTAACTACAATCGCAGGGTCCTGGACGTCTTTGTAATTCTGCTGAGCTTCGAAGTTCGCAAGAGGTGTTGTACAAGCGGTAGAATATGGCATAACCCTATATCCTAGATATACCTGGTCTTTTTCAAAAAGCTGCTTACAGACCCACCATACTGATTCCATAAATGTTGGGTACATGCTCTACGTTTTCGTTAGTAAACCAGATAACCATCAGGAGTAGGTGCCCGCAAGCCTTGTAATCGTTGTCGAAATCAATCCATCGACCTAGCCTGTCGATAGTTTGCCTCCACTCGGTAGAGTACCTCATGACGATGGCTCTACACTCCTCATTGTATTTGTCCATTCCCATCCTGAGGACATCCTCTTTCGACGTAATCCCGAGCTTTTTGTCGATTTCGTGCTCGATCGGCAGACCGTGGGTATCCCATCCGAACCGCCGCTCGACATAGTGGCCTTTCATATGCCAGTATCGAGGAACAATATCCTTGATAGTGCTCGCGAGAAGATGTCCTGTGTGTGCTAGTTAAGAAAAATTCCCGGGAGAAAGCGGCTACAGAGAAAAAGTACCATAATGTGGGAGTCTAGATTCAACGTAAACGGTAAGCTTTGTGGAATAAATAAAACAGCGAAGGGAAAACATACCCAGTACAGAATGGAGGGCCGTCATAAAACGAGTAGGGTGGTCTTCCTTCTGATAGCTTAACGGAAGTTCTAAAAGCATCGATCTCCCTCCAGAATTCGAGGATTCTCTCCTCTTCCTTTGGAAAATCCATGGTGGTTAGCTGTTGGTGATTAAGGGTCGGAGAAAGCTGTGTGTTCTCAATCCGGGGTGGATAGAGAATATTAGAGATGTCTCCGGGGGATGGAGGGGTAAATGCTTGTCGTGGGGTTGACTCATGAGCCCCAATGACTAACTGACAACCCTAACCTCAGAGTGCAACTAAGACCGTACTATGATAGTATAAAGTCGGATTGGAGCTAAAGCGAAACTGAGGCAACCGAGCCAACAGGAGCGCACGGAGATGGCAAATTCGCCACAGCTTAAACACATACTTGTACGGTAGACAGCGGTGGTTGGACAGGTTCAAGAAAATCCTCACTAGCGTCAATTCGACTTTCACCAGATTATACGGGTACTATGAACTGCCGGCATCGAGGGGAGGAAATTAAGAGTTGTGAGATTTATTCATATTGTTTTGAAACGAACGAAATACTTGTACTGATATACTTTTGACCTTGCTTTTAATTGTACCGGTATACTTGCATTAATTAAAAGATAATGGGTTGATTATGGGTTAGCTGTCGGATAGATGGCACAGATCCCTTTAAAGCAACGATACAGGATAAAACCTTAGCGATTAATGCGGCATTTTACTTGTAAGTTATGGCGCAAGAAATAAAAACTAGAACCAACGAAGAGTGCAGTGACCCACCAGCGCCAATTGATAACTATGTCCCCCCGTTCCCGTGGGATATATCAGGGCAAAATATCAGGGCAAAGAAAGAGAAAGAAAATGAAGAGAAACAGAAACAGGACTTCACAGCTCTTCAGCTTCAGCTAGCTCCCTCAACCATTCTGCTTCATATTCCTCTCTACTCATGGTGAGAATTTCTTCCACACCATGACTAGTCCCACCTCTGTCCTTAGTACCCTTCCTCTTTCTGCCCTTTTTGTTCTGATCTGCTGCCGCTGCCGCCACTGCGTCGTCCCCGGCACGCATCGCAGCGTTCGCGTTTTCTTGCCGTTCGCGCTCCATTTCTACTGCATGGCCTACTGCGGCCTCTTCTTCAGCTTCGTGAGCTTCTCGGATCTTTTCGAGCTCGTCTTCAATTAATTGAGGGTCACCGATCTCGAGCTCTGTCATTTCAGAATATTCCGCAACATCTGCGTCTCAATTAGCGAATGAGTCTTGTATATGAGGTTCAGCGAATACTGACTGATTGGCACCCGAGTCCTCAAGGCGTCGGTGATCCTCTGGGGATCCTTCCGTTCTTCATTAAGGTACTTTTTCCTCAACTGTTGCCTGTTCCTGCCCGGGAACAACTTTGATATAATTTCAAAGTCGGTACCGAACATGGACAGGGCATTGTAGAATTTGTCCGTCGCTTCTGTGTCCCATCTCTCGGATCTCTTGTGTTTACTATATGTCGCCGAGGTGATACGACGGAATGCCATGTTCTCCTCGACGACTTCCATAGATTCCTCGTCGATGGGATTACGCTCGTGAGAGTTTACCTGAATGGATTCCTGGTCGAGAACAAGTTCACCGTTGACCATTCGCATTTGCGGAGCGCCAGCTCTCGGAAGACTGTAACATCATATAAGCGTATGGTCTTTAGACAAGAGGGAAAAAAAGGCTGGTTGTCGTACCTTTGACTCTCATTACCCAGACCTTCAATGCTTTCCTCTGCTGCTTCCCGCTCCGCCTCCTCACCGGCAGCTTGCCTAACTTCGAGAGCTGCCTTTGCGGCCTTCTGATCATTAGCCAATTTCGTCCAATCCATTTCTTCAAGCTCTATAAAACGCTTAGACTTTCTGCCGATTCTGATGTCTCGACACAGATCCTTCATCTTGATGACAGATGGGGTTATCTCTCGCTGCTCTCCATCTTCAGGGGACGGCGTGCGATGGCGGCCGCTGGACCTCTTTCTGTTGGGTTCGCTGGGTTCCTTTGGCTCCTTTGGAGGTTTTTTGGCTGCGGGTTTTCTGGAGCGACGGGCCTTTTTTGGTTTATCAGATCTCTGTGGATCTTTATATAAACTGTTGTCTGAATTATTTCCTTCGAAATTGACTTCTGTACCACCAGCTACTTCTTGTTCATCACCTTGCCCTTCTTGCCCTTCCTGTGCCTCCTGTGCTTCCTGTGCTTCCTGTGCTTCCTGTGCTTCCTGTGCTTCATCGATGTCATCCTCCGCGGCCTTCCGTCTCCTTCGTGCCGCCTTCCACCTCTTAGGTAATCCATCCTTGGCAGCCCTAGCTTTCCGCTTCCTCGGAGACCTCGCTGTCTTCTCGATTGTAGATAACTCTCCTCCATCAATGTTCTCGGGGGAGCCTTCCGCCCCAACAACTGCTCCATCTTCTTGGCTGACCTCCTGTGTCTCTTGGGTTGTAGCAATCCCGGAATCCCGAAACACAGGCATATCTACTGTCCCTCCCAACACAGTGGCCAGCCATGCATTTGGCCTTGTATTCGCCGTTCTCAAAGCTTCTGGAGATCCCTCTGTAGAATTGACTTGTGTTGTTGGTGCCACTTCAGGGGCGGCAGCTCGTGCCCTTGGTATTCCCCGGCTTGACGAAGGCTGCACAATAGGGATCCCTGAGCGTGATGGCGAAGAGAAGACCTCTGTACCCGTCTGCGGGGCGGACGGCGCCCCATTTCCGGTCTTAGTCCGGACTGTGGGAACTAGAAACTGGCGTCTTGGGGGCTCAAGCTCTGCTGCAGGTGTCTCATCGCCTATTTCTGGCTGTGATGGTGGTACTGCGGGCTCGGGCACAGGTGGAGGCGCTAGTGGTGCTGGGGGTTGCTCGGTGGGTTGCGATGGTTTGCTCGGCGAGGGGGGAGTTGGGTTGGAAGGACTCGAGTGGAAAATTGCCCCTGGGCGTGGACGGACTTTGGCCTTCGGAGCGAATTTGTTCTTTGATTTATCTGATGGAGTCAGAGACCATAGGCCAAAGGGAGAAGACCTGGATAAAGTGTTGGGTAAGTACTCACTTACTACTGAGCTCATGGTGGCGGCTTCCAGCGGCAGATAGCTGCACGAGCTGGATTTGCGAGGATGAGAATGGAGTCAATACTACCGGCAGTGGGGGTAGTGGGGGGATCGATGCGAGGAGAGAACTGAAGGATGAAAAGTGCGCTAGGCAGGGTAGGTCTCGGAATCTGTGTAGAGCCGCGTTACTGGAGGTGTTTTCAGGATTGACAGCAACAAGGAGAGTTCAGCCTGCAACCAGCTACTACAACCGTGCAAAATGGCAACGAAAGTTTTGCTCGAGACTAATATGGTGATTGCTTTCCCCGAAATAAGCCTTGGATTGTACTTACCTCTGTTCAACCAAGTAGGGCAACATCGAGCTCGAGCTATATAACGATCATGCTCCAAAAACTTGTCGGAACTTTGAGGGCTTGGTTAAACGGGGTTACTACAATGGTTGTATTGTGAGTTCGGCTGCTATCCCTCCCCTAGTGCTAGGAATTAATGTCTCGAGTATAGTTTCACCGAATAATTCCAAATTTCATGATTCAAGGAGGCGATCCAACTGGAACAGGGCGAGGCGGTTCTTCAATTTATGGCGGAAAGTTTGAAGAGTGAGGTCCACTAGCGAGATTCCTATTTACGCAACTGCATTTGCTAATGGAACCACAGCGAGATTCATGAAGACCTTAGACACACCGGTGCTGGGATTCTTTCCATGGCCAATTCAGGCAAAGATACTAATGGATCTCAATTGTGCGCTCAGACCTTGGATTAATTGTGGGGCGGTGACTAATTCTCAGCAGCTTTATCACACTCGCACCTACACCGTGGCTAGATGGGGCACATACCATATTCGGGCGCGTTTCAGCAGGAATGAGAATTGTGCAACGGATGGGAATGGTCCAAACGGACGGGGAAGATAGGCCAGCTAAGGATATATCCATTATCAAGGCTCGAGCCATGGGGGAGGAATGATCGGAGTGCTTGCCATATACGGTACTAGAATCAGATGTATGATACATTAGCTTCATAATCGAACACAGGGATTCGACTTTAGTGAGCTGATTATGCGCCTAATCCTACTACCCTAAGGGGTGAGACAGAGAGATGAGTAAGACACGATGCTGAGCCCAAGCACTCGTGCCTCTGAATAACGTGGGTTAGGGATCTACAGCACGAGTGACAAGAAACGAAGCACGGGACATCGGTCGCTCTAATCCTCCAGTAAGATCGATAGAGACCAGAAGTATGATATTTCTTTCGTAATGTGCTCGAGTATAATAGAATACGATTAAGCTCTCCAATACCAGGACGTTTCATGGTTCATCCCTCCAATGCCACAGTGTTCCTCCAATGCTACAACATCAAAAGATCGGATAGCTAAATCAACCTGATTGTTTTTTTGTTTCTCATTTACTCTATGTGCCAGATCTAGGGCACAGGAAGGTAAGCATGGCGGAAAGAAACTCTGCTGCTAGGAGAGAGGCTGGCGGCAGGTAGCTGGGTTGTGTCCAATTCTCCGACATGTACTCGAGTACTCGAGTACGAGGCCGGGGGTGAGCGGAATGGTCGGAAAGGGCCCGACTTGGTTCGCCAAAACTTGCCGTTGCCTCGCCTCACCAACCTGGATTCTTTCTTTGCCTGGGCGCCCGCTTGGTGGCTGAGTAGTTGAAATTATATATCTCATGATCAGCGGGAGGAGGCAGTAGCTCATGATTAAGTTCTAGGTTTTAGCATACCGAAGGAAGAAGAAAAAGAGCAGGCAGATGTTTATTTGGTTGTCAGATCATCGTTCGATCTTTTGAATGGTTGTCGCATTGGAGAGGTTTTACGGCATTGGAGGGATGAAACATGAAAAGCCGTGACGTTGGAGACTTTAACCATACCGTAATAATTTATAGCCAAGATAAATCTATGTGGGAGTAGAGTTGGGCATAGGGCTAGGGTTTGCGTGATCCCGATGGTTGCATATGCGGGGCGAAGACGTCATTAATTTTACAATCAACTCTCTCCCGAGCGCCAATGTTTCCCTCTCTCTTCAAGCCTCGCCAAATATACTCAATTAGCTCTATTCTCACCAAAAAAATGCATATCAAATCTATTCCCATGTGTTCGTTCCCCTAGCAAAGGATCCTGATTGCTTATAGCTAATTCCAATATTTCGCCTAGGGACGGGGACTGGTGATAACTACTCTTACTTGATAATTGATGATAAGACAAAGGATGCTGTGATTGTGGATCCTGCGCACCCGCCGGAGTATGTCGGGAATTCGGGAATGAAGTGTGGGGAAATGTTTCATGCTAACTTATTTTAGAGTGCTCCCAGTCCTTGAGAAGGAGATATCCGAAAACGGGATTAACCTGAAAGCTATTATCAACACTCACCAGTAATCGTTCTAGACCGACTAGAGGTAGGAGCAGTGCTAACCTCTTACGCAGTCACCATGATCACGCTGGTGGCAATAATGAAATTGTAAGTGGTATTCAAAGAGCACCTTTTGGTATCATACATAAAAGGCTGACCTAACCTAGCTAGCAAGATATCCTCAGCTTCAGGTATTGGGCGGAAAAGACTGCGAAGCGGTGACACACAAGCTGGCAGATCAAGAAACCTTCAAGATTGGAGAGGGGATAGCGGTAAAATCGTTGCACACACCATGTCACACACAAGATAGTATCTGCTACTATATGGAGGATTCAGGGGATAGAGCTGCCTTCACGGGCGATACCTTATTTATAGCCGGTACCGGTTCCCAGGATCTGGAATCTGAAACCGGAACCACAGCACGATAAGGATTGCTGACCAGACGAATTATTAGGGTGCGGGAGATTCTTCGAAGGGACAGCAGAAGAAATGCATAAAGCTCTCAATACTACTCTTGGTTCGTTGCCAGATGATACAAAGGTTTACCCAGGGCATGAGTAAGCTACCCTCCTGCACGACCTAAGTGACCTGGTTCTAAGAACTTCAGGTACACGAAATCCAATGTTCGCTTTGCGAAATCAGTCGCTAGTTCACCAGCAATACAGAACCTGGCAAAGTTCTGTGAAGAGAATGCGGAAACCCAAGGGAAATTCACCATTGGCGATGAGAAGGTAGGAAGGATTCTGAAATATTGCCGGTTCTTTCACTCACTTTCTGAATAGAACCACAATGTATTTATGCGCGTTGATGTGAGCTCTTTGCTCTTCACTTTCTGTGAGTAGTACTAACAAGCAACACAGGACCCCGCGATCCAAGAGAAGACAGGAGAAAAGGACCCAGTTGGCGTTATGAAGAAGCTCCGTGAGATGAAGAATAACTTCAAGTAATTACCACGATTTCACCCCCGTAGGTTACCTTAGTAACCATCTAGTCGTTAGGCCGACAGCGAGTTCGGGACGGTTGTAACATCGCTGTGCCGGAAATTGAACGAGAGACTAGAAAAGAATTGTTAAATTTCGAATACTATTTTCCCTCCCAACGAAGCTGGGTATGATTCCCCCAAGACCTTCATGGATTATGATTCGGTGGCTTTCCCCCTTGCGGGGTATCTACACAACTCGCCAATACCGGATATTACTATCATAGGATAAAAATTTAATGAGAACGTTACAGCCAGCGGAAGGTAGTCACCCCGCATCACTCACCAATCCACCCCGGCCAGAAATGGAAGTCAATTCCATTCCATATCAAAGTCCCATGAGCCCAAGCTATTCCCCGTGAAAGAAGGGATAACCCTCTAAGAATGTCATAAAACCCACCCCACACATCGCCCAAGCCCACAATCGTAACAGGTGATGCATGCGAGAACAATGTTTGAGATCCTTGGGCACTTGGTTACCTTAAAGGTGTCCCAACTCGGCTTACAATATACACCTACACAACACCTCTTGTACTAAACCTCCTTTCTGAAGCTATATATCCCCTTTCTCTACGCATCATGCCTCCCTTTGTGAGACCCGCATAGTAGTGTATCGGCCTTGCTAAGAACCCTGGGGATTTCCAGATGCACTCGTACATAAGCGACGGACGGCCGTCACGGCAAACTGAAAATCTCTCTTCTTCATAGTGGCGTGTCGACATAGTTTATTATCGCGACGAGCCTAAATTTGGGGGTTTATTAGGGTGGTGAGTTTTCGCTTCAATTTACCTCGCTTATTGGTGTGGAGGAAGAGCTGGTGGCTAAATAATTTGGAATGTTTTGTAGGACATGCGTTGGTAATTTATGGATCCTAAGTGCTATTTTTATTTCCCTTCTTTCCCTTTCCTTTCCCTCCCTCTTTTTGGGGGGTAATACATGGAGGGTTGAATGGGTTTATTGATTTGGCTATGGTGCTACTTGTACAGTACAGAATCGCGATCGATTTCCTTATCACTGTCTCTAACGGCATATCTCTCTTCCCTCCCGTTCTATGAGGCTATTACAACTTGACTAACAGTGACCAAGCGGCCTCAAGAATGGCCCTATCCCTCGAGAGGACATCGCGTGGTGTTTTTGGTATGATAGGCTGGCACGGTAACGTTCCCCTGGCAAACTTAGCCCAGAAATTGACCCCACTAAAAGAGCTGGATAACAGCTTGGGTGAAGCTCCTCCGCTAGTCTGTTAACCTCTCCATTGATGGTGTTACGACAGGTTTGTACTACCTTACCTGCACTACTTAATTGGCTGCTGAAATGCTAATGAAAGGAGGGTTGAAGCTCTCGAAATACTTGGCCGATCATGCGGGATTACCCGAATTGCGTCCCCGAGTAGTAGCATATATTCCCCATCGGAGAGACTCCTATCGCAATTAGTTCCATGATCAATTTACATGGGTGGGAGCTAGTTCCATTGATCGACCATACTGGGTATAATTCTCCCCGTTAAAGCTCTCATTGCTATGGTAGACAGCTGCCAGCCTATTGGCACCCTATGGTACATTATAGTCCTGGCGATTCTAACGACTGCCCCGACATCCACTGCGGATATCAAGGTTACTCCTGAGTTTGTCCCTTGGGACTTTTATAAATTTTATAGACCTGGTATATGCCGTTTCAAGAGTTACAAGGATTATAGCTAGAGCACAGATCTCACCCGTTACACGACGGGGCTCAACTCCATTGCCGCAGAATTTATCAGGATCGATTTGGTCACTCGTTTGGCGGAGGATGTCCCCGGCTGTCTGTAAATGCCCCAAGAGTAATTGCTCTAGCCTTCACTATCGGATTTATTGCATATGTTACCCAGCCAATCTACCCCAATTCAACTGCTAACCCTCAAAGAACCCTCACAATGCTATCGTAGTCTGCATCATATTCTCCATTCCTGCAGGCTTTTTCGAAATAATACTTAACGGCCCGATTGGGCATTCCACTGCCTCTCTCCTCCGGAGTTACAACAAATTACTATCATAGATACCCACTCATGCAAATACCTGGGCGCAGCAAGTGGTTGAACAGTACTGTATGACTAGTACTAACTTACCTCGCTTTACTAAGAAAAAAAAGGTGTGTATACGAGGCAGTGAATAGGAGAGGGGCAACAACTGCCTTCCCAAGGTAAAAGAAGCAATTATTATTGTTGTTGTTTATTTCCTATTCTTACTTATATTTATCTATCTATTTATTTATTTTAATTTTTAATTTTTTTGTTTTCATATTTCTTTCTTTGCCAACCCCCCCCCTCCCATTTGCTTCTGCTACCCGCCGATCGCCAACCATTAAGGTCTAGAGTCGGATTCTACCACCTCGTAGCAGGATTGTTAAACCCCACAGCCCTATTGATGAGGGGGCTAAGTTCTACAATCTCCCAGTTCCCATAGGGCAGGATTTCTTTAATTCTCCTGCCCTACATGACGGATTATTCAATAATGACTGATTGTCAGCATGGATTGAACTCCTGGGCTCCCGCTATTGCGACAGGAGTGTTAACCACTGCGCCAGCTAGGTATTTCATGAAAGTCAACCTGGGAACTAATATTTATCCTACTGGAAGCCCGACTTTGGGATTTTAATGAGCAGGTAGTATCTCTCTTCTCAACTTGAAGTTGCAGGTAGATTTCAACGGAGGTGTTTCTTACTCCTTAGGTGTTTAATGAGAGATTCTTGGTGGTTTAAAAGAGAATCAGCGGTTTGTGGAGGTTTTTCTTCTTTTCTTTTCTTTTCTTTTCTTTCTTTCTTTCTTGCATTCCGCCCGGCTCTCTAGGGATGCCTCATTTCTGCCGGGCGGGGGGGTTCGCTCCCAGCAAGCAAGCATTGTGGTATAGATTAGATAGTATTTTGAGATAGAACATTTATATACTTCGTACAGTAAATATTAGATAGCACTGGTAGCTACAATTCTGGTCCTCTACGTAAACATCTAAAACATCATCTGCGCTCAAATCTCCAATAAGTTACAGATTCTATTCCGTAGACTTGGGTTTCATCGGTTGAGTTGTGCTTTTTTGTCGGCGTGTCTAATTGAAAACTAGTACTATAACGAAGAAGCCCGTGGGGTGAGAATCTATGATCCTGCTGCTACGGATAGAGCACTAGGCTCTAGTGAACCCTGCGCGAAATCTTGGCAACCAATCCACCCACAAAAAAACTTTAAACCCGCTCTCTGTCAACAACATTTCCATCCCACCATAACTCACAATTCGCCAACCACACATTCTTTTCCGAGATGGCGATTCAAAAGAAGGTGCGCATGGCTCCTAATTCCACAGCTTCCGCTTTATATTAACCCATTTTTCAATTTCAGCACGGAAAAGGTCGTCTCGACAAATGGTATCCCACCTCCCCCACTACCCGCCGCCAGAAATGTTTAAAAGAAGCAATACAGCTAACAGCGCAATAGGTACAAGCTCGCCAAACAAAAAGGGTACCGGGCGCGCGCAGCTTTCAAGCTAATCCAATTAAATAAGAAATACAACTTCCTCGAAAAGTCCAAAGTTCTCATAGATCTCTGCGCAGCGCCGGGTTCCTGGTGTCAGGTAGCAGCGGAATGCATGCCCGTCAACTCTCTAATCGTCGGCGTGGATCTCGCCCCGATAAAAGCTATTCCCCGGGTCATTACCTTCCAGAGTGATATCACGACAGATAAGTGCCGGGCTGCGCTTCGGGGACATTTGAAGACTTGGAAGGCGGATACGGTACTTCACGACGGCGCGCCGAACGTTGGTATAGCCTGGGTCCAGGATGCGTTTACACAGGCGGAACTAGTACTTCAGTCTCTAAAGCTTGCCACTGAGTTCTTGATTGAGGGGGGGACCTTTGTGACCAAAGTGTTTAGGTCGAGGGATTTTAATAATCTGATGTGGGTATTTAATCAACTGTTTAACAAGGTTGAGGCTACCAAGCCGCCGTCTTCTAGAAGTGTTTCTGCGGAAATCTTTGTTGTGTGTAGAGGGTATAAGGCCCCGAAGAGAGTTGATCCGAAGTTTCTAGACCCGAGGACTGTGTTTGAGGAGTTGCCAGATCCGGCGCCGAATAATGAGGCGAAGGTGTTTAACCCTGAGGTTAAGAAGAGGAAGAGGGATGGATATGAGGAGGGAGATTACTTGCAGTTCAAGGAGGCGCCTGTTAACGAGTTTATCGAGACTACAGACCCGATTCAGATGCTTGGTAGCCTGAACAGACTTTCCTTTGGGAGGGAGGGTGGTGATCTTGCAATCGTAGCTGTCTCAAAAATGCCTGAGACGACGAAGGAGATTAGGCATTGTTGTGATGATCTACGAGTTCTTGGTAAAAAGGAATTTAGGGCGCTGCTCAAGTGGCGTCTATCTGTGAGAGAAAAGGTATGTTATCTAATAGCTTTAAAAAATCCCCTAATTCTAATACTACTATAGTTCGGCCTAGCAGTCAAGAAAGCAAACGCAAAGCCGGACGTTACGGAAACTGCCGAGATCGCACCAATGGACGAGGAAATGCGTATAGAAGAAGAGCTCGAGCGTCTCAGGATGAAAGAGCTGGGGGAAAAGAAGCGCTCAAGGCGGAGAGAGAACGAGAGGAAGCAGAAAGAGATTGTCCGTCTTCAATTACACATGACTACTCCTACAGATATCGGTCTAGGGCAAGACGCAGAAGGTGAATCCATGTTTGCTATCAAGAACGTCGATAGAGCTGGTGCCTTAGATAAAGTAACAAAGGGTAAAATGAACATTGTGCTTGAGGAGGATCATAACCGCTCCAGGAAGGACATTCACGTGGGTGATGTGCCGGAGGATGATAACGAGGACGAAACTGCAGATAAGCTGGAGGCTGAATTGGATGGAATGTGTGCTTACCTCTCAGACTCTTTGTGGGCCGCGCACTAACATATGACAGGTATGAACAATACAAAGAAAAGAAAGCAGAAACCGACGCAAAGTACAAAGCCAAGAAGGCCCGGCAAGAGCACGAAGATGGCGAATGGGAAGGCATCGAATCAGATGCCGAATTATCTGACGACGGAGTTGCTATTGAGGCTGAGAGCAGCGAAGGCGAGGACAGCGAAGGCGAGGACAACGAATCTGGGCCTAAAAAACTTACTACCCACCTTGACGGCCGTGATGCCAAGGGCGAAGATGGGTTAAGTAAAAAGGCAGCAATGTTCTTTGATCAAGAGATCTTTCAGGGTATCGCATTCAGTGATCTAGGCGGTGAAGAGAGTGAGGAAGAAGGCGAAGGGAGTGAGGAAGAAGGTGAAGAGGACGAAGGAGGGAAAGAAGGTGAAGAAGCTGGTGATGGCATCGAAATGGAAGCTTGCCCCATCGGAAAGCCCACCAACGTACAACGTGACCGCAGCGAAGCGGGAACGAACGATGGCTTCGGGGCTGAAGAGGAGGAAGACGAAGACACTGACATTGAGATTGCCAAAGCCCAAAAAGACGACAGCTGGGACGCCGAAGAGGAGCCCATCAAAAATGGAAAACTTGGTACATCCCCGTTCCCCGCACGCTGCACGGCACCTGACTAACACCCACCAATCTTAGACATCGACATAATAACTGCCGAGGCAATGTCCCTCGCCCAGCGCCTCGCGGTAGGCAAGTCCTCCGCAAAAGCCAACATAATCGACGACGGCTTCAACAAGTACTCCTTCCGCGACCGCGACGGCCTGCCAGACTGGTTCCTAGACGACGAGAACAAACACTCGAAGCCCAACCGGCCCATCACAGCGGCCGGCGCCACCGCCATAAAGGAGAAACTCCGCGCACTCAACGCCCGGCCCATCAAGAAAGTCCGGGAAGCGAAGGACCGGAAGAAGTTTAAGGCTGCGCAACGACTTGAGAAACTGCGGAAGAAGAGCGCACTCATGGCGGACGAGGAGGGCACGACTGAGAAGGAGAAGGCGGCGAATATCACGAAGTTGATGGCTAAGGCGGGGAAGAAGAAGCCCAAAGCGAAGGTTAAGGTTGTGGTTGCGCGCGGCCCGAACAAGGGGCAGGGAAGGCCCAAGGGGGTTAAGGGGCGGTATAAGGTTGTTGACGCTAGGTTGAAGAAAGATGTTAGGGCGCAGAAGAGGGTTGCTAAGAGGGATAAGAAGAGGTAGTCTGTGGTTTAGTGGACTGATTTGATATATGGATGGGGGTGAATTGGATTGCATGCGAGGTCAAAGGTTTGTTAATCTTCCTTCCTCCCTTTTGTACATTACACTATAATTAGTCTTATGTTATGGGTACTATACGTCAGTTATTGCGCATAGAATGTAATATCGCAGAAGTTGTTCACTTGTTATTCGTGTGATCGCCTACTCAAGCTCATTAAACATCTATTACAAGCGATCCATCGCCGAAGTAAATAAGGAATAGCAGTAGCTAGGATACAAGAGTCATAGAGGTAAGGGAAAGAAAGGAATGAAGGGTGGATATCCGAGTGATAAACGATGATTCACACACGTCAAACATACTCGTACTCCATCCCCAACTGAAAAGTAAATACGTAACCTTAGCAAGTAATCCGAATTCAAAAATCATTTCAACCCCAAGCCTGGGGCTCCATCATCCTTCCTAGCCCTCAACCGTGGGTCTTTTAATTCTTTAAAGTCGAGCCCGCAATCCACCAACATGGTAGAATGAAGCCGTGTGATCTCAATGCAATCGCTATAGACTTTACTATCTTGATTGACGGCCTGAAGTTGACGCTCAAATAAATTCATGTACTCGTCCGCGCGCTCTTTAGCCCAACGGACGAGGGCGCTTGCAAGGCGGTACTCGAAACAGCTATTGTATATTTCGACGGTGTTTTTGATGAGGGTGAACTGTACGAGGGCTACTTGGGAGATGTAGAGAGGGACGTCACCCTCGAATCTGACTTGCCTATATCATACATTTTTTTCAAGTCAGTGCCCTGTGTGATGTGTGACTTTCTAACTTAGGGTGATTCTTGCCTGGTCCGTTTCTTAATGACATCTGATTTAGCTTCTAAGAAAGCCTCTCGCGCACGGTCCTCGAAATCAAGTCTGACGAGCCATTGAACATTCGCTTTGACTGCGCTCTTCTTGGCTGGATTTTCTGTCAGGTCTGTTGTGATTATTGTGGCAAGCCGCGACGCTCTTTCATCAACTTTGAAGTTGATTAGCTCCGCTACGAGAGTGTTGTTACTCGTGAGCGCCCGACCGAGGCCTCGGAGTTTTTCTACGCTAACAACCGCCTCCTCGAACTGGCGGTGTGCGATCCTCTCGTCTAACTCATCCATTTGCCCCTCTACCCACCTCAGATTACGAGTCTGCCCTTCAACCGTAAATAACGCGCTGGTCGAGCCATGCGCGCTGAGACTGTTCAATAAGCCGCCGTTCTCGAGTAGCCTAGGATCACGGCCTGCGAAGAATGTCATGCTATCTCTTCTGCGTAGGTTGTCCTCGCTTTCAGCCCTGAGTGCTTTCCGGAGCTCGTCTGCAGATTTTTTGAACTGACGGAGGAGCTCACTCTTCTTTGAGAGGTCTTCATTTTGGTAAACAAACGACTCTTTTCCCACTCTCAAGTTCACAGCATTCATCACTTGAGCTCTCTTCGCATTTTGTGAGTCGTTCGGAGACAAGTCCACCATTTCGATTTCGGCAAGGGGCCAACATCTTTCAGCCACATTCTTGATCTGAGGAGAGCCGGAGTTCCCGTTGTCTGTTCGCTTCTTCTTCACGGTAGCGACAAGAAGATGGTCATTCAGGAGCACTATGTGTACAATCCGTCGAGGCTTCCAAGTAGCGGCGTTTAACTCGACCCAATGCCGGGATTCCAAGATGATATGCCTCCCGGGAACCGATGGGAGGAACTTTTGTGCCCCTTCAACTTGTTTCCACAAAGCTTGAAGATGGCTCATATGCAAAGCAGTGAGATCGGCTACACTACTCCTATTTGCTGCCTTTCTGGCTTTGAGATCACTTGTGGTGCTCGAATTCTCAGAGTCAGTTTTGAGTGAACCAGTGGTATTGTGTAGATCGCTGAGCAGATTCCGCAGAACACGCATTTCACTCTTAAGCTTGTCGATTTCTTTTGAGATGAGGATAAACTGCGTTCGGTTTACAAACACATTCTTCTGTAAATCGGAGGAGGTTCGGTTACGGATGTCCTTGAGACGGCGTTGGTAGTCTCGAATGTCCTCATCCGAAGCATTCGCCAAGACCGTAGCGACAACTGGAAAAATAGCTATAAGCAATTCAACCAGAACATGCGATAGAAATAGATGTCATACATGTATCCGGATTAAAATTTGGGTCACGAAAGGTATCCAGGTCCAGTTTTACCCCACCGGATTGTTCGGGCTGCTTCACAGGGAGTCGTGCACCAGCCCCAGCTGCAATCATATTTGGTCCCGACGGCAAGTTTGGCATGGCTGGGGCATCACTGCCTGGCTCACCGGGCATAGGGAACCGTGTAGACATTCGTCGTTTGACCAGATCGGCGACCTTGAAGAAATTGATTAGCTCGGTACAGCTCGTAGGAGTGCAGAGAAACCAACCATTTGTTTGTCTCTAACGCGAACCTGGGGAGGCCCCGAAGCTGGCCCAAGCTTTGCACCCGGCATTGGAGGCATGGGGACCTGTCTGCGTAGCCACATATTGTTAGCTTTGAGCAACTTCAGAGAATGTATTTCGAAGTTGGATACCGTGGTGGACCGATGACTGGTTTCACCGAGCGTTTGCCTTCACTCCGCTTCTTTCGAAGGGATAGGCCCTTGGATCGATCTTTATCCATTCTATAGTTGGTGATTCGTGACTATGGTTGTGGTTGTAATGGGGATGGAGGCTGGAGGAGATAGGTGTTCGGTTCTGTGGTCGAGACCACGGAGCAGGGGTCTTCCAACTCTCATGACATGATGATACAAGTATTTGGAACAATGGCGCCCCCGCAAGAATCAGGGACTTTCCAAGTCAAAAAAAACAAAGAGCTTGCATCAAGCATAAGTACAGTATACATTGTACTAGTACATGAATCCGACCAATCTCTATCTCACTTTTGTTATATCTATCACATCCTCTTTCGCTGTGTATCATTAAATTTTATTCCAAACTGGGTTTCCGGTAGCTTTAAAATACCGATGTGCCCTGGGACGTTGGGTAGGGCAGGGGTACTCACCTCGCCGGAATTAGTCATTGGTCACGTGAACTGGAGGAAGGGCTATTTAGCGTGCATTTGTCCTGGCTAGAGTCCACGTGACCAATGACTAATTCCGGCAAGGTGAGTAGTGAGAGCGTCATGTATCCCAATTGGGACACAGAAAAATTCTGGTTTTTTCCATATCGACTACGGTACGTTACACCGCACCTATCCGGGGCCAATTTTCTCATCACGGGTCACAGGACACCAAGTTACCGGTGTGGGAATAACTGGCGGCCTTCCCTTATGTGGATGGTGTTCGGTCCAGGCTATCCTTGAGGTGTTGATGTGCGCTTGCGGCTTATCCTGTGGCAATTGGCCGGGTAACTAAGAGCTACTGAAGACCAGACCATTTACAAATGTAGTTGAAGCATCAACCTCGTTCAATTTGTTCGCCCGCTATATATCATACCCTTCATGGAGTCTCCTTTACCTCCACTCCCCTCTGTAGTGGGTCCATATATTCTTCAGGATCTCGTTGATGACCTCCCAATAGGCACCCCAGAAAATCCCAACGCCGAGATTACTTGTTTGCAGTTCTGGGAAGAGAACCTCTATGTCGGAACGTCAACTCATGAGCTATTACATTTCGTTTCTATACCAGCTACTCCAGCCCCCAGCGCTTCTATAGAACCTCCGAAACCAATATACATGCTCGCTTCTCGGCCCCAGCCACCTCCAACTCCAGCTGCTACTGCTACCTTGCCCTATATAAAGAAGATTCTTGTTCTCCCGACCACCTCCACAGCTCTTGTACTATCCTCTGCAGGCTTTCTCTCTTTTTACACCTTGCCGGAATTTTCGCCAGTTTCTGGTGCCCCAAAACTGAAGGATGTTGCCTTTATTGGAGGGCAGGACTTGAATGAAGTTGAAGAGGAGAGGGTAGCTACTGCTCAGGGGAGGCAGGTAAATATGGGGAGGGGGAAATTGATTGTAGTTCTTGCTAAGGGTAAATTACGGATGATCCGGATAGGGGAGGTTGCGAGACTGGTTAAAGATATCGAGCTCAAAGCTCGCGCTGTTGAGGCTGTCAGAAGGAATATGATTGCCTGTATTTCTACAGCCGAGAATTATGCCTTGGTGGACGTCGATAATATTCGTCAAATTCCGCTATTTCCTATATCCTCTATTCCCGCTAGTGACCCTCCCAGCCCGACCGAATCAGGGTCGGATACTCCACAACCCCTTTCACAGGCTTCGGGGTCCCGTGGCGGGACAGCTTCCGGGTCACACCCCCCTCGGACATCATCTCTCACTCCAAGGGAACGGAGAAATAGCTCTGCTACTGCTTCCAAAGAATCTAGCGCAACAGTTCATAATAGATCTAGCAGTACCGGCAGTGTCCGTGGGCAGACAATCAGGCAGGGTTCTCGTGGAAAACTTCCAACCGCCCGGGGTGGCAAACCAATGTCAAAACCGACCCACCTATCACCTCCATCTTCAACCTCCTCTCGACCTCTATCACCACCCGCAGGTTCACAGCCATCATCTCCAACGGCCATTTCCGAAACTGGTCTTGAGGCCCCTTCGAGCAGCAGCAAGGCTTCTTCCGCAGCTTCCTCAGCCACTCCAAGCCCAGGCTCAACTTCTCCTACAAAAAAAACGCCGACAGGGCCCAAATTCCCAGCTAGGACTGAAACTACGATCTCGAAGGGGCCTCTGATGCCACATGTAGCGTCTCCTAGCTCCTCTGAGTTTCTCCTAACAACCGGTACCACATGGGAAGATCCCGGGGTGGGGCTATTCGTGAACGTAGAAGGGGACGTCACGAGGGGCACCATAAGTTTCGAGAAATATCCCGACGAAGTGGTGGTACAGGGTCCTTGGGTAATTGCTGTCATCGCAAGTCGGGCCATCGAAGTGCAGAGGTGGGATGTGGACGGTGGCGAAAATGACAGGGGTGAAGAAAGAGGGTTGTTAGAGATGGATGATAACGGATTTAAGCTTGGCCTGAGCGAAGTAATTGGATTGCCGGGGCGAGTAGTGGGTGCGGCCATGGCGATGTTAAGGCTTGAAACGCTTCATCTACGACCCGGCCGCGACCCGGAAAATAACGAATCGCCTGAGTTAAGTCAGCGGAATAACGAAGAAAGGATAATTGCAGAGAGAATTTCGACCGTTGGGAGTAGTGTTGTGGCCTTCAAAGGAAAAAGAATATGTGCGTTGGTGGAAAGTCCTCTGGTACTACGATTGGATTCATTGTTGCCAACTTTCAAGGACGGGACACCCAAAACTAGAATTCGGAACATTCTGAAGACCCTCCGCAAAGTTGATGCCATCGAGCCAACTACTGAACGAGACTTTCATGAGGTTTCCTATATTCGTCAGAAATGCGGTATGCTTCTCCTGGGTGAGCTGCTCAAACTAGAAAAGTTCGAAGGGACCGACATTCAGCCAGACGAGATCATATTATCCGAGGAAGCGCTTATAGAGAGCGCAGTGGATCCCCGAGTTGTGCTTGCTATGTTTGGAGGTGGCTTCGTTGAAGACATTGTACTAGGCGAGGGAGGTGTATGGGTTTATGGAGGTATCAAGCTTCTCTTTGATGAAATATGCTCTCAACGTGCGGAGCGGCAAGAGGGTTATCAGAGAGATATACTACTACTCTTAAAAAGATACCTAGCCGTTTGGAGACGGAAGAAGGGATTCGGTAGTATTTCCCAGGAAAAAGAGGTATTTGCCACAGTTGATGTCTCCTTGATCCGTGTTTTGTTGATGCTCGATTCTCCTGAGTATCTGCCACAGAAGGGATCCACTATGGTATCTGAGGGCAACGCACGAGGCGAGCTGTATTCATTAGTTGATCAAGATGTGGATGAATTCGAAGCTATATCAAACCTTCTTCGGAGCTTTGGCCGGCTTTATGTTCTGAGCATCCTACTCCAAAACAGGAAGATGTATCGAGAAGTGCTGGTCACGTGGAAGAGAATTCTAGAAGAAGGAGACACAGCAGGAGAGTTTGAAGATGGGGAGGAGAAAGTGAGAAATTACCTTCTAAAGTTGAAAGATAGGTCACTTGTCGAGGAGTTTGGTAAATGGCTCGCGGCGAGGAATCCCAAGTTAGGAACTCAAGTCTTCTCGGATAATAAAGCAAAAGCAAAATTCGAGCCGGAGAAAGTTCTAGAGATTTTAAAAGAGCATGCGCCAACAGCAGTACGGATTTATGTTAGCCAGTTAGTCGAAAATGGGAACACAAAGTATGCGAACGATCTAATACTTCTGTACCTCGACGATTTAGTAAAGGTCCTCTGGGAGCTCCCCTCTGCATCTGAACGACTCAAAGACTCTTACGAGTCCTACCGAGCACTTACTTCACCAAAGCCAACATACCGAGAATTCATCGCAGACAACTCACTACCGCCAGTAGGAACAGACGGCGCAGGAGATACATCAGAGACAAACTGGTGGCGCAATCGCCTGCGTTTTCTGGAACTTCTCAGTAGTGAAAGCCCTTACGACGTTTCGAAGATTTTCAGCAGCCTAGTTAAATTTCGCGAAGTTTTGGTTCCAGAGATGGTCATACTCTACGGGAAAGAAGGGCGCCACGAGGATGCTATCCGACTTCTAACACACGGACTCAAAGACTTCGATACTGCAATAAACTATTGTCTCTTCGGGGGGCTGTCTATATTCCAGACACGGAAAATCATCACGGACCGCGACGAACAGAAGACGCTCTTCGCAGTACTTCTTGGCGAATTTCTCAAATTAGAAGATTACCAGGAGCGCATGGAGCAGACAAGAAACTTACTGGAGCGATTCGGTGGCTGGGTCGACGTAACCCATGTTCTTCAAGTTGTACCCGACAATTGGAGTGTGGAAATGTTGAGTGGATTTTTGATGAGTGCTTTAAGAGGGTTGGTTAAAGAAAAGGCAGAGGCTAGTGTCATGAAGAATTTACGAAGAAGTGAGATTCTCAGGGTAGAGGCAGACTATGTTGCGCGATGTGACGATATTGGGCCCACCATTGAACGGTGATTCCTGTAGTTTCCTTTCTTCCCTTATTAGCTTGCCCACCCCCCCGTTTCTTTTTCCCGTTGGACAGGGCTTTGAGGTGGCGTTTCAGTCTGTTACAGTATGATATCTCTTTTTCTTCTTCTTTTTCGCAGAATTAGGTAATGTTACAAGAGGGGATATTGGTATAGATAATGGGGACGAAAGAGATGACTCTGGCAATGGTATGGTGCCAGTTTGCTTGTGTTATAGGAATGATCACAGAAAAAATCTTCACGATCATTTTTTGAGAGTTCAAGTTCATTTTTCCATGAATTTCCTGGTGGGCTTCCAGACGAGATCTCTATGGAGGGAAAAAGAAAAAAAGCATAATAGCCGAAGCAATTTTTAATCCTTTTCCTCACGACAGAAATACCCCTCACTGCCTTCAAGGTAAGGGATAGGTATAATAGTCCAGATTGACACAATTACAACACCCCGATGCCCGAGAGGAAGCCAACCCCCCATAGCCCTAGGGATTGGCCGGATATTCCTACCTAATAGGATACTCGCTGATATAGCGAAAATGAGTGCGTATCCGTTACAAAAGGTCTATAAAAGTTATAATAATGTCTCCCGCGAGTCGTCCCAGCTCGTGCAGATGATGGACCCAAGTTGAGGTTTGTTGGTAGTCACCCTCTATCACTCGTTAAATTTAGGTGTGAGGTATAGTAAAAAGTAAATAAAGTATAACAAATAAAGAAGCAAAAATGTTGTGAATTACGAGTTGTAAAGAGTGAAAGTATTCGTAGTAGTTATTCACATTATCCTCATAAGAACACCCATAGACGACTATCTTCCATATCAGGGACCTATGACCTGAACGATATCCGTTTCAACTTCTCAATCAACTCATTCCAGCCACCCTACAACATTCCGCCCTTTCCACTCCATTTCAACCAGTACATTCCATTCCATCAGATCCATTCCATCCTTCCAACATCATTCCAGACAATCCGTCCACTCCAACCATTCTGCCCAACTCCGAATTCCCACATCCCACTTCAGCGGTTATCTGGAAGCATACCAGCCATTGCTTACAACATGAGGTCTCTTGAAGTTCGTATCCAGATAGTCCCCCTTCGTTATGGATTCATCCAGCGATGCATTTGGAAGTATGGCTTTTAGTTTTAGGACGGTGCGGTTTCGGTTACCAGCCGCTCTGGCTGTGTTTAGACGACGTGATGTTCAGAGGATCTCACTATTCTCTGCTCCGTGGCCATCAAGCAAGAGTGGCAAGCAGAGTGCCAGCGAGTAAAGCGTATTGCATGGCATAAAAGGGGCCTTTGAAGAAAAAAAGGGTTAGGGATTCGTTTTCTCTCTTGCTTCCTGTAATATAGGGTATCAGCATTCTGCCGTAGAACTAGCTAAGCTTATCTATAGCGGCGGTGGTCATTGACTCTGGCAGGGCACTATCTCATCATTTACCGCCTTAGGAAACGAATTTTGAGTGTGAAGCGCTAGCACTCGAGCCCCGTACGTACTTGGACACCGCATCACCCTATCACAAGTACCTAATAACTGCGTATAAGAATTCCCTAAATAAATATTATAATACACGACTACACTATAACCCCATCGAGGGAACCCACACCACCTATCACGCTAAAATAAAACAAAATAACCATTACTCTTCCTCCCACCCAACACAAAGACTCTGACCCCCGCGAAGCCAACCCCCCAACTTGAACTACAAACATAGCAACAACAACAGCAACAACAAAGCCGATAAATCTGGGGTAGTGATGACCGGTGAGATGTGATGACGGCGGTGATCCTAGCGGCGACAGCGGGTTCGGTAGCTAGGGGGAAAAAGCCGGCGGCATTACTATTACTATCGGCGATAGTGTTCGTGTTAGTGGTGGTATTATTATTCTTACACAATCCCATGCCTGGTATGATACATGGGGCATCTGTTGCGAGCTAGATTTCTTGGTAGCCCGTTCCAAAACGGCCGGCAACTCGACGCCTCAAGAGCACAAGGTATCACTCACAGAAGGGGGCAGGGAGGGTCCCAACTCTCGGTTCTCTGAGTGGATGATCAGTATTGCAGTCTCCGACTTTATGTACCAATACCGTCGAAGCATCCAAAGATGACGGGCGAGGGGGTGAGGTCCCGGAGCAGTAATCTTCGAAAAGGCTTGGGCAGCGGATGCCACTCCCATCAGATCAACATCAGCCATTGTTACTGCACACATTAAAGCAAAGTAATAGAGGAAACTTTACATATCTCTCTCGGCTGGAGCGAGGGTGTGGGTGCCAGTATGAGGCACCTAAAGGGTAATTCAAGAAGTTAGGGTAACTTAACACACTCCAGATTGTGGAGTGGCAGTATTGTTTTTGAAAGCTATTATACAAGGTTATGGTGGAATTTCCCCATCAACGGCCGCCAGGAGCCAAAACCTGTTTCATCGCCGTTGGCAGGTCACCTACCAACTGGTTGTGACTCCATTTGTTACAATAGATGTGCGTAGAACATGTACCGGGTGGTGGTAGTGCTGCGTACGCTTTTCCGCAGTTGGATGATTTCCTAGTGGTGGCCTTTCCTTGTTGTTTTGACGCTTTCTTTCTTTTCGGCTCTCTCTCTCTCCCCCTTAGCAATACAAGTTTATCGCCTTCAGGGATACAATTCGCAACACCATTACTCCTCTTCCCCACTCCTACCAGCTATCACTGCACGATCACGCGAATATACTCCTTGGCAAGTAGCAGTTATATCAACACTGTTTGATGATTGCAAAACTTTCAAAAGAATCCAGTAAATTTTGACAGACTAAGTATACAGACAACTCACATAAATACAGTACGGTAACACCATGATTCCCTCTATCCCACCCATCCGCCCACTAATACCATACCATCTATCATAACAGTAAAGAAATTCAAGTGGTCAATGGCACGTCAATCATGATGAACGCATAACGCCAGGAGCCCCAAGCACATACTTATTTCGCCCTCCGCCTTGACCTCTGGGTCTGGCCAGTTGTCCCTGAGCCCACATCATCAGATTTGATCAGAAACTCGTCTGTGTCAGTATCTAATTTTCCCCTGAGGACACTAAGAGCGATAATCCCAGTGGAAAAGACTGCCCATCCAGACTTTGCCAAAGTGTTGACTTCATTATCCCCTTTCTCGCTCCCAAGAACTAGCGTCTGCTCTCCGTCCCGCTTTACACCCTTAGGCGCCTTCTTCGCAATGTTTCCGGCACCGGCGGCCTTCAGCATCTCTACCAGACTTTCCTCTTGTTTCCCGGCTTTGAGCTGGGAGACCAGAGCCAGGGTGATATTAACATTCCAACCCTTGAGAACCGAGTTCTCACCTTGCCGACCTCTTTTAACGGCGGCAGCTAAATTGAAGCCCCATTCCTTCTCGTGAAGCGGATCATTCGGTATATATGGCTCAGGATCTTCGCTTATTAGTATCCAATCAATGAGGATGGCCAAATCAATAGAACATACCCAAAAAATAGCCAATCTCTTTGCTATCGATCAACCATTGATCCTCAACCACAGTTTTGCCCAAGGCAACACCGATTGTCAGTTTAGGCGTCCTCTTCAACTCACCAGGGCCTACTACCAGAAAGTTGACACCTGGAGCACTGACGTTGTCCATTTTCTTAGCAGTGGCAGTGCGAAGGAACTTTTCGATATCCTAAAACAATAGGTCAATCGCATTAGTAGAATACTTTACATATTTCCATCGGCTTGAAGTCAAATACCTTCCTGCCATCGAGGCCGCTGTTGCTAAAGACAATCCTAGGGGCATCTCCCCCATATCTCTCGCGAGTTCTAATATTAATACTAAGGCCGTCTCCCTGGTTCAGATCTTGCTCGCCATTTAGGCTGACCTCCTCGCTTGCATTCCTCGAGCTGGCTCCTCTCTTTCTAAGAGGAGTTTTCTTCGGTTTTGCCGTACTCTTCTTGCCTATTGGTTTCGGGGCCTTGATCTCAACTCGGTCCAAAGTTTGAGTTTGAGTTTGCGTATCTGAGGGGACCGTGTACTGAGTATCGCCACCTTCTTTTTGTGGAATCTCTATCGGAGGAGAAACTGCCAATGACCTTCTGGTTCTTACTCCTTTTCTCGTAGCAGGTTGGTTGGCATGCTTTGGCTTTGGAATTCTAGCCTCGGGTTCTTCTGTAATCTCCCGTGAAGACTGGCCCCCACCTAGAGCCCCTGCCTGTTCTTGAGATCCCCGGTGTCCCACAACCGCTGGCGATTCTTCGAGCGCCACACCAACGCTTAGTTCCTCGTCGGATAGCTTCTTCCGGCCTTTACGCTTTGGTGTTTTTGCAGGCGCAGTCAGTTCAGCCTCCTTCCCTCGGGCAGAAGACTCCTCATCTTGCAGCTCCTGGAGCTGTTGCTGGACCTGTGGGCCTTCCCCCTGTGGAGGAGACCCGGGAACAGCCCCTTGAACCTCACTCCCCGAATCCTCAGGCTGACTTTGTACAATTTTTCGGCCTCTTAACCCCCTACGAGCTGGGGTAATAGTTGCCTGATTATTGACAGTCCCCTCCGCGGGGATATTTTGGAGTTCGGGCCCTGCTTTCCTTCGCTTATTGGTGTCCTTTCCAGGCGTATTTTTCCTACGCCCTTCGTCTTTGCCGGCAACGACTTCACTCGGCGACTCGAACGCTTTCCTCTTCTTTTGACGCAAAGGTGTGGACACATTCTTATCAGCATTTCCATCAGACCGATCCACGTGCTTTCGATCCGCAGGACTCTGCTCTGGAGACTTCTTGGCACTGAGAGGCGACCTCGTAAGCCCCTTCTTACTATAAGTGCGACCCGGTGTAGTAGACTTCATATGTTCTTCATAAAGAAAGGCCTCAGGAAGAGATTCGGTCGTCTTTGCGGTATGAATACGGTGTTCCTTTTTACTTGCTCTTTCGGCTGCCTCTACACTATCGTCCATGGAAGGTTTCCTTGCATCAGTGGCAATTGTGGATTCAAGCGAGGAAGGGGATCGAGGGTGATTCTCCTTCTCGCCATCAGGTCCCCCCAGGGGTGCGAGGTTACTGAAAGCAGAGCCCGTTGCTACAAGACCCATTTCTTCAGAAATCTCTTCTTCAGGGCTTGCAGCAATAATGTCAGATTCTAGTGAGGTTGACTCGGGTCGCTTTCCCTTCGATCTTGATACAAAGTATCGTGGAGCTTCATTTTCTTCTTCGGATGTGCTAAGTTCGGGGTCAGCAAAAACAGGGGATTGTGATGTTATTCCCTCATCTGCTTTTCCGTCGTCATAACCAGCGAAGATTAAGCCGGACTTTGGAAGGGCAGTCACCAACTTTTTTTCAGCGGATTGATTTCCAGGGGGTAAAGAGTCGTTACCCATACTCGTATACGAATCCTGTGCTTTTGGAGTACGACCAGAGCTCATCGGATTGAAAAATCGAGACTTCACAGGTGTTTCAGTAACAATAGTTTCCTCGGGGTTGGTTTCAGGGATCACTGGCGTGGAATCTCTGTAACCAATGCCATGGTGAACTGTGGTAACCACTGGATCTTGCATGCTTTGTTCAACTTGGATGTGAGGGTCATCATCAATTCCCATAGAGATGTCACCTTCTTTATCAATTCGATCTACCGAGCTTGTCGGAGGGCCTCTTGTAGAAATGGGCGAATCGCCTAAGTCCAACTGAATCTTTTCCCCGTCGATGCATAGAAAGCAGCTGTAATCTAATCCCCAAAACTTATGTACTTTGGGCGGGCGCGAGAGCTGAATTCGCCGTTTAATAGGGGATGAGAGGTCTCGGGTTATAAACGGGGCCTCCTCTGGGGAATATATTGCTTCGATGGATACATCAGAATCCTCAGAAATATCTAAAATTCCGGAAGGAAAAATCAGCGGAGCCACTCAAGATACGCCATCGGGGGGGGGGGGTAATTATACGGATAGCGGCTAAAACCATCGGTCTATCATAGCCAGAGGACTCATCGTCCACAGTATCGATTTTTAAGCCATGATTTCCGTCCCGAGAAACAAAGTAAGACTGGGGTTTCCCAGCTTCGCCGCCGACAAGTGGCACCCAGGAAGATGTGGGATCGGCAAAGTTAAGTCGAATTCTCACCGAAGAGCTCATGATTCAAGACTTATAAGAAACAAATCTAGATCAGAGAAGCCGGGGGAGATTAAAGACGTCCGAATGTATTGATTTTGTCGTGTTTTATGGACAAAGGCTGGAGGGGGAGAAACAAGTCTACCATAAGTTACGAAACAAGATAATCGCGACTCGCTAGGGGCTTGGCAAATTTTAGCTATGTCAATCCGATACTTGGCATTCATAAAGTATTGGGACTCCTGGCTTAATCAATGCCTTGAATGGTGTCAAGGCGTCCGGACACTTCCCGAAGAGGTAAGTACTGCATCGGTAGTGCGTGATACTTTAGCTCGCGTCGCGTCACTCACAAGCTCTTTCACGCGTGTGAAATGCCTGTCCAATGACTCCAGTTGTCCAGAAGGGTTGCCCGGTCGGACTGACTCAGAGTTACCCTGCCTTTGTGGGTGCACTAAACCGATTTTCAATCTTCCGTGGCATCCTCTCGAGCACGGAGGCTTTCTGTTTGTAATCATCGCCACCACCATACGGTACCACTTATCATACCTCACAACCTCCTCTCTATCTCTTAATCTACGCATTCTTTGTTTGGTACCAGACAGCGAATATGGCCAACTACCTCGCCTCTATCTTCGGCACCGAGCAGGACAAAGTTAACTGTGCGTTTCCACTGCGCCCCTGGTCAAGAGTTTACTAACATTTTTACCGCCAGGCTCGTTCTATTACAAGATTGGTGCTTGTCGCCATGGTGATCGCTGCTCGCGCAAACACGTTAAGCCTTCGTATTCTCAAACAATTTTACTCCCAAACCTCTACCAAAACCCGGCGTTCGACCCAAAGAACAAGATGAATCCCTCACAACTACAGAACCATTTCGACGCCTTCTACGAGGACTTTTTTTGCGAAATGTGCAAGTATGGCGAGGTGGAGGAGGTTGTTGTTTGTGACAACAACAATGACCGTACGTGATTGATGCCCCGGTATTAGGCGCTAATACTGATGATACGAAATAGATTTGATCGGCAACGTCTACGCTCGGTTCAAGTACGAAGAGGATGCTCAAACTGCCTGCGATGCCCTAAATGCAAGATGGTACGCTGCCCGTCCAATCTATTGTGAGCTATCGCCCGTCACAGATTTTAGGGAAGCTTGCTGCAGGTTGAACAGTGGCGAGGGTTGTGTCAGAGGTGGTTTTTGCAACTTTATCCATAGGAAGGAGCCTAGCAAAGACCTTGAACGCGAGCTGGAACTTGGGATGAAGAAATGGTTGCGCGCGAGAGGCAGAGATAAGCGCAGCGTATCGCGCAGCATATCTCCTAATGGAGAATCTAGGAGGCGTAAAGAAACTTAAATCCTCCGCCCCGAATCCCCCCCCCCGATGCCTTTGTGGCCTGCTTTGAGCTTCCTTATCACTAGAGCGGATATGTACTATAACTGTTTTTAGGTCCTTAACGTCTTTTTTATGATCCTATCTTGCCATCATCCTCGACCTATATCTATTTTGAATCAAAAATTTTCAATCCAAACAAGACCATGTTCACAATGCTCCTCTCATTTCGTCTTTCTCCCCTCTACAGCGTTTTGTTACAAGCATAGTTTCAAGCCCCCCCTCCATCACATCTAATTCAAGAGTGCCTACTGCGGTATTTGTTCATGACCTGTGTCCTCCTCCTGTAATAATGTGTTGTTCTCCTTATCATTTTTGGTGACTGTTGAGCAGGGCACAATCAAAGCTTCTAGTTTAATATTTGCGACTCAAACACCTCCCAGGCCTTTGAAATAGTGAGCCATGTGGTACTCCTACGCTGGGCTAAGCATCTTAATGGGTATTATACCCTCGGGCAAGCAGAATCCTTTGTTTCTCAGCCCAATGCTATTATAACCCTAGGCTCCGAATCCCCGAGCAGTAGTCACGAGTGATTTACTCTTACTTATGACAGGCCACAGACCAATGATCCACTTGTTCCTTGATGTTCACACTTTACCCTGTTATTCAGAGCTTACGAGAAAAGTTTCTTGGAGGTCCCACCGCCGCCGCGACAGTTGAAGTAGAGGTAGAATATATTGTAGATCGAGTACGGGTGGGTGGCTGTTGTCGCAGATGTTTAGGAGGTTTAGGAGGAGATGGCTTTGCGATCTGGTAAGTGTGGCAGGTATTTTGGGTTGACTCTAAGCCGTATCCTACCATTCCGCCATTGCCGTACTCGAGTACCGGTAGAGTAACCGTGGCTATTCGATGTAGTTTATTAGCCAAAGCACCTGAGGATGAGCACACAGCCACTGTGCGGCTCAATTTCTCTTACAGCACCTTTCGCTATACTCAAGTAGTCTCAGGCTGTCTGATCCTATCTTGGTAGCTTTGCAAGTGCTACGAAAACACCTTTGTTCCTTGTAGTGTGGCAGCCAAAATAGTTAAGGTGGTTTGGTGAAAAATCACCTCCGGAGTCAAACCTTCGAACTGGAGGGTTTGGCCCCTTTTTGTAAGTTTCTTCCCCCAAACAACCCCGGGTTTGGCCTGTGACTTTTCTGATATATACCGGCGCCTACTAACCGCTTTCTATCAGCACTATCCTTCTAAAAAGTGGGTATGATACGATCTGAACTCCCCAGGGGCCACTAAATTACCAGATATCATTGAACTATCGCGGGAACACGTGACCCGCCAAACCACACCCCAACCAGCCGCACCCATCCACGAAGGCTTCCAACGCCTCAACGTTCCGCCTGGGTACCCATAACCCGTCCGGTTAACCGATCCACCACCATTACACAAGAGAATGTCAAAAAGACCGGCAGAAGAAACAGTGGAGGCGCTGGAAGCTCAACAACAAAGTACGGGCCCGCAAACTCCAAAGCGTGTCCGCCTTGAGGAGGTTATTGACCAAGAGTTTGCTGAGAAAGGCTCGTCAAGGAATGGCATGATCTTGGAAGCCTCGCGGCCGAGGGCGCCGGTTCCTGCTGCCGATATGGGCGAAGATGAGGAGGAGGAGGAGGAGGAGGAGGAGGATGTGGCGGTTGGACAGCTTGGGGTCGGGAAAGCCCAGGAGGGACCCTCGGAGGGGTTCTCGGATCTGTATTTGGATACCATTAATCGGTATGGTGGGCTCTTTTCTGATATTGTATGCCCATATGTAAAATTTACCGCTGACGTTAATTTCATACTTCACAGAGTTCTGTTAGATTTCGGTAAGTAATCGATTCTGAGAATTGGGTAAGAGGCTACTAATTTAAGTAGATTTCGAAAAGCTCTGCTCCGTATCTCTTTCCAATATCAACGTCTACGCTTGTTTGGTGTGTGGGAAATATTTTCAGGGCCGCGGCCGTTCATCACACGCCTACACACACTCCTTGGACCAGGACCATCACGTTTTCATCAATATTGCCAGCTTGAAAGTGTATGTTTTACCCGAGAGTTACGAAGTCCAGAATAAGACGTTAGAGGACATCAAGTATGTCGTAAACCCAACATATATCAAGGCGGACGTAACGAAGCTTGATAAGGAGCCATTGATACGGCGGGATCTGGGAGGGAAGAAGTATATTCCTGGTTAGTTCAGGTCTGTCTCGTTGATTCACCCGTGCGCTAACTTTAATCTCTACCACAGGTTTTGTAGGTTTGAACAACATCAAACAGAATGATTACATGAACGTTGTGGTGCATGCTCTTGCGCATGTAGCTCCTCTTAGGAACTATTTCATGCTAGAGGATTTATCGCCAAGGCCAGAACTAGGTATGTTGCTATCGTCTCTATTGCACTCAGGATGCTAATGATTGATTCTCAGCTCAACGATTCTCCATCTTGGTTAGAAAGATCTGGAATCCCCGCGCTTTCAAATCCCATGTTTCCCCCCATGAGCTCCTCCAGGAAATTTCTCTCCGCTCTTCCAAGAAGTTCACCCTCACCATCCAATCTGACCCAGTGGACTTTCTCTCCTGGTTCATAAATAATCTTCACCTTTCTCTCGGTGGCTCGAAAACGAAGCCGGGGACTAGTATCATACAAAAGATTTTCCAAGGAAGGCTAAGAGTCGAATCACAGACTATTACTGCTAGAGCCGATGCTTCTGATCGATTACGGTTTGAAGAAGCCGCTGAAATTAAGACGGATATTGTAAGGTTTATGATGTTGACATTGGATTTACCGCCAAAACCGATCTTCAAGGATGAGCAGGATAAAAATATCATTCCTCAGGTCTGATTGCCTACTTCCTGTTGGTCATATTTGTCTAGCTTTCAATCACCCTGCTGACCCGGCGCCATAACTCTAGGTCCCTTTGACAACCATCCTATCGAAGTACGACGGCATACACTCCCAGGAGCTCCTCGGACAGCGTAAACGCTACCGCCTCCTCTCCCCCCTTCCCCCCTTCCTCATATTCCATATCAAACGTTTCAGCAAGAATAAATTTGTAGAAGAACGCAATCCCACCATCGTCACATTCCCTACAAGGTCACTAGACATGTCACCTTACGTCGAACCCTCAGAGGGCGGTTCTTCAACGGAGCCAGTTTGGTACGATCTGGTTGCCAACATCACGCACGAAAGTGTCACCACAACATCGGGGAAGAAAGAGGGTGACATCAGGAGTGTCTATAAGGCGCAGTTGGTAAATAAGGCTAGCGGAGAGTGGTTCCAAATTCAGGATCTGTTTGTAGAGGAGGTTGCTAGAGAGTTGCTGTTTACGAGCGAGTCATATGTTCAGATTTGGCAGCTGAGAAGGGAGGCGAAGGGGAAGGGGGCGGAGAATTAGTTACAATAGCTTAATGAGTATGCTTGGTGGTTTATTAAGAGCTCTTTGGGAAATGTTTATCACCATTAGTGGTGTGTGGATGTTGCCCTTCTGAAGCTGCTGCATCGTACGTAGCATCCACAATACAGTATACCCCGTGCACGCCTAGCTGCTGGCTATCCTAAGGTATGATATATAACTTGCTACGGTGGGATAAAATATCTCTTATGTCGGACGCTACCGAAAATATAGCTCCTAGCAGGCGTTTGCAGTGCTATCCAAGATCAGAAACCAATTTTCTAGTTTGTCATTGAGAGGTGGCTACCCCGCATACAGGATGAATTTCATCGTATTTAACTTTCCGACGCTGTATAATAAGGGTTAGTTGCGTCCATTTGAATCCTTGAGGAACGACTTTCGTCATACCCGGCATACCCTAAAAGATACAAAAAATTGACAGAATTCCAAACAAAAAGGATGGGAAGGACGCGTACCAGCAGCCTTTCCTCGACCTAGAGGCAGAAAGGGAGTTGAAGTACTGTAGATTACCCCAGGGGGACCTGCTACCACCACATACCTAATTTCAATATGCGACTCAGCCCCGGCGGAATATGTTTGATTAAGCTGAGACTCAGGGGGAATAGTACGCTCTGGAGTACTATCGGGATTTGATGAGAGGGGTTTAGAGGGGAAGGCAGGCGTTAATGAGGCAGCAAATGATCGGCCCCGGTGAAGTGAGCTGGAACCTTAACGTATGACTAAACCAATGTTTGCCTGCATTCAATAACGCTCCTCTACCGTATGTTTGAGTTTTTTGCGAGCGCTCAAGTATGCAAGAGGGGTATTTCACTCCGTAGATAAGAGATTCTTTACTGTTCCAACTCTCCAACTATGTCACTTCACAATGTCACATGAATCTTGTGATACAAGCGAACTGCCGCATCCCTTCTCACTTAGGCTGGAGCTATGGCCTCAAGTAATATGATACCCGCTAATAAGCTTCCCTTATCTGATCTTATCTTATCCACGTTAATGGTTGTGCTTTTGTGACTATTTCGCTGCCCTAACATGAATAAAACGCCAAGGCCACACAAAAAACAGAAATTCCGCTGCCTTCAACTTTACGAAAATCCCCCCCCACCGACCACGACAAACTCAGTCTCCATCCCTCACCAACTTTTGACAACCTCTCCTTTCCAACAAAACCTAATAAAAATATCATGGCTGAAGCCCCTGCTGGAGGTCCCCGCGGTGGTACCGCTGGATTCGGAGCTCGTGGAGGAGACCGTGGTGGACGTGGTCGCGGACGCCGCGGGCCTCGCCGTGGAGCTAAGAGCGAGGAGAAGGAATGGCAGCCAGTTACCAAGCTTGGGCGTCTAGTTAAGCTTGGAAAGATAAAGAGTATGGAGGAGATCTACCTCCACTCTCTGCCAATCAAGGAGTATCAGATCGTCGACTTCTTCTTGCCCAAGTTGAAGGACGAGGTTATGAAGGTAACGTTCATTAAAATCGTGGTATAAATACGGTTCGCAAGATTGGGAACTAACGAGTTTGGTTTGGGGGGAAATAGATTAAACCTGTCCAGAAGCAAACTCGTGCCGGTCAGCGTACCCGGTTCAAGGCTATCGTTGTTATCGGTGACAGTGAGGGACATGTTGGTCTCGGAATCAAGACCTCCAAGGAAGTCGCTACTGCTATCCGCGCTGCCATCATCATTGCCAAGCTCTCCGTTCTCCCTATCCGTCGTGGGTACTGGGGTACCTCCCTTGGAGAGCCACACTCTCTTGCTGCTAAGGAGTCTGGAAAGTGCGGCTCCGTTACTGTCAGAGTATACCTCCCTCTATCCCATGTCTAGTTGCACAAGAACCTCACAGAGAATAATAATAGTTGATTCCTGCCCCCCGTGGAACCGGCCTGGTCGCCTCCCCTGCCGTCAAGCGTCTTCTCCAGCTCGCTGGTGTCCAGGACGTCTACACCGCCTCCTCAGGATCTACCAAGACCCTCGAGAACACCCTCAAGGCTACCTTCTCTGCCGTCGGAAACACCTACGCTTTCTTGACGCCCAACCTCTGGAAGGAGACCAAGCTGCTGAGGAGTCCTCTAGAGGAGTTCGGCGACCAGTTGAAGAGCAAGGAGAGGTATTAAATGCCTTTATAAAAATGGGAATGGGGAGTTTCGATTCTTTGTTAATTTAAGGTTGGGAACGCTTAAAAAAATTTCCAAACAACCGGTCGTTTTTTTTCCTTTTCTCTTTTACGGATACTGTGGGACCATGGTGCAAATGACCAACAAAAAATTGCTGATACCGGAAATCCGGCGAATCTGAGGTGGCCATTTTGACCTGACCGTGCCTACATGCTACTATCTACCATAACAACCATCGCGTTTAACGATATATAATCACTACTACCAAGCTTAGATTAGAGAAAACGGCCCACATTCCACTGACTGCCAACCCTCAGACGATTGTGGACCTGCCCAACCCTCCCTCAGTTCTAGGGGCCCCGGTAGCGAGAAAAGCGTAGACTGCACCCTCCCAAACCAGAGGGCATTAGAGGGAGGGCATAAATCCAGCAAGAGATCCTGAAACGAAGCCACTGGTATCCATATTTGAACGTACCAATAGGAAGTTGCTACGCTTGAAGAGCGATGTGATCCCACCACCACCATACCCACGAACAGGATGCTACAGTTATTAGAGCACAGCACTACGCTCGTGCACTAATGAGGGCAGGAATCACGGGCGATACGGGCTGAGCCCGCTATCACGAGCGTACACATTCCCACTTGAGGTGAACTCTCGAATGTTTTGTCAAGAGTTATTTATTTGAGTGAGGGGCGGAGAAATTGTTGAGAGTTTTTGTCTGTGAGAGGTTTCCGTTCGCCAGTTTGTTGATTGGGTGTATGCCACTGCGCGGCGTACGAGTGGCATGGGGGTGGCCCGTTGTGCTAGGGGATAATAGTGACTGTGGCAGCTGTTGGTCAGCACACCAGTTGGAAAATATACAAGCACGAGTGATGTTCCATGATACCACTGTCAATTACGGAAGGAATAATGGGCCAACTTATAGAGTACTATCACCTGCTGTATCATACTCCAGGGCCCTCCCCAAGAAGCGTGCCCTCTCGCTTGTGTTGGCTTGCACTTAAAGCCTGGGTATCATGCAAACAGAATTCTGGTTCTGATCGGAGACGTCTATTAACAAGCTGATTTTGACAACAACAATAATACCTCAATAGCACTGTACTCGAGTACACAGTGTTGGCATCCGTTCTATGACCCTTGTTCATATCGGAAGTGAGTACGTTGCAGGTTGCCGGACGACAAAAGTTCCTATGAGGAGAAGCATACTTTACAGCAGAGGCTTCCGCCTCCCCGCCTAACTTGACCACAATGGGCAATGCTGAACCTCAACCGCAATGATCATCCTATACGCAATCAGGTTACTGTTTACACCACACCAGCTCTTTAGTTATCGACACGCTATGCGAGGGGACTGCTGGTCAGAATGTTGACGTTGCTTACCTATACTGTGACTGCCCTGGGCAGAAAGAACAAATGCCAGCTGTATGGTCGGGAATTCTGGGGACTCTCCAGCCATTTGGCGATCGGGTTGCTGTTGCCTGTCTACGGTGGGGAAGGAGAAGAAACACTAGTTGTCATGACTGGGGCTTCTCCAGGCATCTTATAACGGGGCTTAGAGATTCCGAAAGCCATCGCAAAAACCTCCCGAGCTGCCGGGCCCCCTCGGAGGATCTGACTTTCCACACATTATCAAACCTGTTTCTACGCTCACTGCGCCAGGTCTTGGATGAATCACCCAACACGAGACTGTCTCTTGACAGAGACTACATCCGATCTTCTCAAGCCAGAGATCATGACAAAGATTTCGAAAGACCTTTCTAAAATGTAAGGATGGCAAGAGCAATGTAACTGCGATTGTGTAGCTAACCATGGGTTGCAGCTTCCTTCCGGCTCCTTACAGATCGACCCAATATCAGGAGGGGTCACTATAGGCGGAAGAAGAGGAAGGATTCACGAGATGTCAAATGGGCCCGAGCGGGGGCACACTACTCCAAACCCACCCAGACGATATCCATTCTCTAAAACCTGAATTTGGGCCCACGCGCTCTCCTTCCCTCCCTCCCCCTCTTCCTCTCTTCCTTTCCCTTTATTAGTTCTCTTCTCTACTTCTCCCCTTCTCTAGTCATCTTCAGCTGTATTCGGCAGACGATTACATGAATACCCTACACTACTGATCCCTCAGCATCACAACATATCATTCGGCCGTTATCAACAAGTGACCATACTGTACAGTACAAGGCTACAAGCAAAAAAAAAAAAAAGGATACCATCCTCATGATGAGGGACCCGAAAGTAGGATGTAATGCCCCATATACACCCCGCCCACCATCCTGCTCCACACAACCAATTCACCTACCACTGTCATAAGAAAGGCCCTCGAAACGGGGCCTGGCCACCCAACCCCAAGCTCCTCCAACTGTTTTCTCCCCCCTCAGTTCTCCATATGCCAGTGTTAGCTCCTGTAGAGAGTCCACCTGTGCGGGCGGGCGGGCTGGGTTGTCCGCCGGTTCACCTTGCCAGTGGCCGAGGCAGAAGCTAAGATATAAGCTCGTCCAGTGCTCTATTCCCTAGCGTTGAGAAACCTTGAAAGGACGTTTTCGACACCCACTGCCCTACTTTATTATATGCACAAACACCTTTTCAGCTCCCTATTAGAGTTCGCATCTTATCGGACGGTCCTCCCCCGTATTGACCCCACGAATTGATGAACCTAGGCGTGTGTTAGGAGTAACTTACGGTCCACCCACGAGCCATGCTAGGTGCGGGGGTCATCATTGCCTTATTCCCTATTTATCCATAGCCCCCGCACCGGTATTTGCTCGTGGACAGTTCACTATCGTCCCTCTTAGCCCATAACAGCCACACAATGACCACGCAAAAGCATCACACTACATACCGAGTGGGCCACCGTAACACATATCATAGCACAATCCATCAAAAGCGCAGCGATCACAAAATATTCGATTAACTTCTCATTCGCTTTCAACCTCAACTACTCTACATAGTATCCTTCAGCAAACCTAGCATAGAACTACGAAGGACACATGAAAAACGCAACAGAAGGGAAAAAAATCATAACACTGATGTATAATATTAACCACCCACCAGACCACTTTGGGGACCAGTTCAATCAATCAGTTAGTCAGCAAAGTCACTACACGGTTAGTCGCAGTGTTTGTTTTCTATTGATCTGCGCCGTCCTCGAGCAGTAACTTGAAGCTAAACGGCTCGAAAGCGATTCCATCTCCGATAAAGAATTTGCTCTAGCGCGAATGTTAGCTCTGTATACAACGTAATAGAGTTGCATTCATGGAAGGAAAGGGGGGAAACCACCATTGCCTCAACCCATTGCAAACGCAAACTGTGCAACATGGCGCTAGTTCCCTCCATAATTACCAGCACCGCAACGGTACAATTCAGCCAGAAAGAAAACAGAATGACCATCATGATCACCCCAGTAGTCCCCTCAAACCCAAACCCAACAGCTATCGTCATGTCCCAGAGCACGAGCGATAATTGAGCGTGCGCCAGCGACAAGGCCCACAGACGGAGGTATGAGGCTGTGTGCGAGATACAATTGAGGCAGAACTCGACCGTGTGGATGACCTGGTGGATCATCACTTCGCTGAATTCAAATTCCTCTTCTTCCTTCATCTCCTCGGCGATGAGGGCGTGGCCCTCGCCATCGCTTTCGACACTATCGCGGCCGCGAGGAGCTTCGTCTTCATCGTCGCCGTCGAGAGCACTGACTCTAGAGACTTGGCCTAGTCCTTGGTAGCCGGCTGCGTGGTGCTTGTTGTGCTCCCATCGGAGGTAGAGAGGCTTGAGTAGCAGCATCCAGGGCACACAGACTAATGCGACCAATAGCAAAAGGACTTGAACGATTGCCTGGCCAGGGTAGAGCGGCTCTGTGACTGTTCCAGGGGAGAGGAACATGTAGATGAGAAGATTCAACAAACTGGGCGGACTCTCATCACGGGCAATCCAATCAACAGACCATTTGTAAATAATAGTAAGTACTAAATAACCGAAGATCGACTGGAAGAAGATCATGCCCGGAATAAAGTTACCCCATGTATCAATCCTGGACTTAAAGTAGCGGTGATTGTATTGTGAGAGGCAAAGAGAATAAGTCATCTGTACAGCGTCAGTCTCTGCAACCCTCCTATAAAATAAAGAGATATCAACTCACGTGAAACCATCCCATGATGACACTGAGCTTCATCTTAAGACTGTTCGTAAACAGCAAATTATTCTCCGCTCCATGCCACTGCCAATCCAAACCGAAAGGATATGTGTAACCAGGCACCTTTTGTGCCTCAATATTATCCCCAATCTTGAAGTCCTCGGGGTATACCCACTGGCTCTTGAACAAGGTGAGCGGCTTGGAGAAGATATCGTTATAGATGAGGCCAGTGTAAATGGAGAAAACACCCATAAGCAACATGATATATCTTCCAAAAAACGCCATATCGAAGAGCTCAAAGATCTTTTGCTTCTCAAGCCTCTTCTCGTACCATATCATTATAGCTGCCGTAAGGGTCAAAATGAAACCGTGTCCAATATCACCAAACATGACGGCGAACAAGAATGGGAATGTAACAATTGCCGCCAACCCGGGATTAACCTCACGGTATTTTGCAACACCATAAGCATCCACGATGGTCTGGAACCCAACTGTGAACTTATTCGTTTTGTGATACGTTGGAGGCGTCTTTGTCGTCCTAAGCTCGTTGACAATCGTAGGAACCTGCAGCCCAGCGCGATCTGTAACATCTCTCAGGCGCTGCTGAATAAGTGGCAACTGGTTCGTTGGCAGCCACCCTTCCGCGATCAAACATTTCCTTGCCGAGTCGTACATAAACAAATTCAACGTGTGGTAGATCGCCTTCTCCTTCTTGATAACTACCATCCAGCTCGCAAGATTCTGCGCAATCATCCTCAACTCACTCGTCAATGTATGCCTGGTACTGTGCAAGACGGAATCAAGTTCGCCAACCCTACTGTTGACCCCATGGAGCTGATCCCGGCGAAGAGTGTTATCCTCGTCAACACTATAGAGACCCGCACCGAGAGACTCCGAAATCTTACGAATCTTGGCCAAAATTTCCTTCCCGTGAGCGAAAATGACGAAAACATTCTTGTCAACAGGCTCGTTGGTACTTGGGTCGACGATGGGCTCATTAATCTCTGACTGGTTCATATAAAGATTTCCTCTCAATGTTCGCCAAAGGATCCTTTCGAACGCGGCAATCCTATCTCTGCGAATCACACCAGCAACGAAGCCAATATTCATCGTCTGGAACATCGTATCTCCATGTCCAGCACCACCAGCGGGAGTGGACTGTTCGACGTCTTCCAGCAAAGGCGCAGTGGGCTCATCAGTAGACCCACGGCGGATCTCCTCAGCCTGACCGTGAGCACGATCAAAAAACCCGCCAGCCTCCCTCAATACCCAGCGAAACTCAACGAGCTCAATCCATTGTTTCTGAAGAGTCTCGTAAGAAGCGTTCAACTGACTAACTCTCGTTTCCAATTCGTCCGCACGAGTAGCAAGGTAATCGATCTCCGAGGCGCTCGGGGCGGCGGTGAGGCTCGCGTTATCGGGAACGGGTCGGACAGGAACCGAATTCTTTTCCATTTGTGCCCCGAAAAACCCTACCACACATCAATACCAAGCATTTACTAACCAGGGAGTCGAACGGAACATACGAAGCTGCCGTTCAACATTATCCAACCGGCGGATATTCTTTGTGAAAGTCCTCTGAAAGGCTGATGTTTCTGCATTTAACTGTAGAGCACATCATCTATCAGCCCCCCCCGCCACTAGCACAAACGCAACAACACCCTCACCATACAATAAAACGGGAGGAACCTACGTCTCTAAACTGGAGCATCCCCACTTCACCCAACTCACTAATCGCCTCCCGGCTTATTTCTGTTGCAACATACAACTGTACGAGCGACATCTTCGCCGAACGGAACAGGGTGTCCTGGCCACTCATGATGGCGGTTCCTTCGGTGAGCTGCCGAGCGAAAGATGGTGATACAAAATTGCGGTTAGATAGTTCGACTGTGAGGAATGGGTAGAGGAAGGAAGGGTTAAATTTGGTAGAATGTGGAAGGGAAGAGAAGGGGAAGCGGGATCGGGAAACAAAACCGTCAGACCGCGCAAGTGACAGGGAGGCGATGAGGGTGTAGCTTGGCAGTTAGGCTTGGCGATGAAGTTTGCCAAGGCTTTCACATAAACTATCACTCGGTATCTGGCAATGAGAAAGTCAACTGAACTACTCGGGTATGATAACAAGGAGTATGATACCAATAGGATCTTTTGGCATTGAAAATCAAACCGAATCAAGAAGGAAGGAACCGCAGTGTGGCAGCATGAACTAAAGGTTTAGGAAGAGAATGGGGTAGTCACTTGTTATCAAAATCTGTTAGAACCATATTATCTACCGCTAAGGCATCGTGAAATTAGAGCCCGAATAACTAAACCATGCTATCATAGTAGTCCGAAATTTCCTCCTCCAGAAAAGGGGCAAAAAAGATATAAAAAAACACCCTCCGAGACGAATAAAAATAATGGTACCAGACCCTACTAGGAGAGACAACCCCAACGTCCTAGCACATGGTTCGAGTTACGATACTTCAGAAGTGTTCATGCCTGTGGGTTGGTAACGAGGTGAGTCTACGGGGGGATTGAGATCAAAGGATGCTTATATCCTCTCCTGTGTCATGCTGCTTGCCCGCTTTCATTGGTAGAATTTTCTGGTTCCTTTATTTCTTTTGTTCTACTAGTATGACGCCTACGCGCTAGTTCTCGACTATAGAGTTGGTTCAATTCGATAGAATATACCGACTTGGGCGGCATGTGGTTATTATAGTTATCCCTCGCAGGGAAAAGATCCGTTGCTTATGAAAAAACGTTTGAGCTATTGTACTGTTCCCTTTTCGGCTTGGGCGAAAATAGCGTGTGCATTGGAGGACTAGACAGGGAGGGAGATAAGCGCGAGCAATACACCGCTTCTATGGGCTGCTGTGCGTATGCATGTTGGCGTGGTGGAGCTTTTACTGAAATGGGGCAGTAATGCTGAAAAGCCTGGCATATATGGCAAAAAGGCATATGGAGACAGGGAGGGGCTACGAGGAGGTGGTTAAGTTGTCTCTGACAAGGCTCGTATTAATATCACCACAGTAGACCACTCAAGTTAGAAGTGATAGCAGACTAGCTAGGTTTGGAAAACCCGCTCTTTGTGACTGTAGAGCATTGGTAGAATAGGTTCTGCTCTCGGGGAACCACCGTGCTCTGGTTGTTGGAGTGCTCTCACTTGCATAATATTCTAGTACTTTGCACAGTATTCTACGACCCATGGCGGAATTCCCCCGACAAAGAGTACGGATTGGGTGGCGTGAGCAGTCAACCCGGGGGTCATGGGCACTCGTACTGTATTACATATATGATCGGTGTCAAGGAGGTTTTAGCTTGGGTGCCCTGGGGATGGTGTCTTAGGCCGTGGTTAGGTTGGGATATTGTTATAATATTCAAGTATCCTTACGGTGGTAATTGACAATTACAGGTCCTCACTCAACATAAAACTTGCAACAACTCTCAAAGCCATCTCGAAAGAAAAAAGAAGACTTTTATTCACCCCTCATCGCCAAATTATCCACTCCCTTCCACACATCGACAACACAGATATCAAACAACAGGCCGTAAAAGAGAAAAAGCGAGACTCCACCAAACTCCAGTGGTCAACAAAAAGAAAAAAGTCAAGTATGGATGGCACTAATAGACAAGACAACGGCGCACCTGCATCCATTTATTACCCTCTGCTGATAGGATGAGCTTCAACCGGGGCATTAACGTAAACTCCTCTCCTCCCCCTCCACGAACGCAGTCACCGAAATCAGTAGCACGAACAGCGTAACCAATTCCCCGAGATCACCAATATCATCCACGCGCTGTCCCCCAATCCCCGCGTGCCGCTTGAACACGGTCATGATGATGCTGCGATTCTCCGTGATGAATTGGTGTCCTAACTTGATTGCTGTTTGGTTCTGCGGGCCCTTGGACAGGATGGCACATGTTACGACGCGCATCGCGTCTTGTAAGAGGTCGTAGTATTTTCGTAGGGCTGTTGGGTCGTTTATGCCTGTTTTTTTGGGTCAGTTTGGGTGAAGGAAGGAAGTGGGGGGGGGAATGGACGTACCGACACCAAGGTCGGGGTCGACGGCGAATAGATGGCTTTCTCGAAGAGCTTGAAAGAGGCCAGCGTTTATGACATAGCCAGAGCCGACGCGTGTTTGGGAGACGCGCACGAGGAAGCCGGCTGTTGCTTTGAAGGAGCGCATGAGGTAGTCGATGTCTATGATTGAGTTAGTTTCCCGTTCATATTAAGGAGGATTGGAAAAAGGGTGGAAATCACCTTTACTAGTGGTATTCCGTAAGTCGTGTCCAATTCGCTTTAACGAGTCTATGATGACAACAATGAAGTTTTGCCTCATCAGAGTGTCGATAACATAACTTGATCCCTCGTCCGCTGCAAGCCCCACTAGAGTCTCCAGGAGCAGCAATGCGACTATCTTACATTGCCCTTCTCCAGCGTAAGCGTCGTTGCAGAGCACCTCAAGAAGTCTGTCACCGGAGGCCTTAATCGTCTGTGTATTGTGGCGAGTTAAACCGTTGGTTTGGATGGACAAGTCAGACATTCCCTTCAAGTATCTGTAGGTAATGTTGTAGAAGTCTTCGCGGAGGGTCGCCGTGGCCATAGGAGACTGGATGCATCGTAGGGAGATCCTGAATAGTTGGTACATCCTATCATTCGCCATGTCGGAAGCTCGCCCTTTTCCAAATGTTTTACTGTCAAAGGTAAGGTGAGTGATAAGTGTATGTGCAAGCGAACTGAGCTCCTGTGCATAGACAATATCACCGCTGCAGTATGATTCGAGCTTCGGCAGGATTGATTGGAGAGCTGTGAGCAGGAATAGGGCCTTTGCCGAAGGCTCATATTCGCAATCCTCTAGCATCACGGCGATGAGTGTGCTCCAGGCTTTCAGACATTCTAGATTGGCTCCCTTGAATAGTCGTAGTTGGTTTTCCGCGAAGAGATAGTCTAACAAAGCCTTCATCTCAAGGGTCACTGAATCATCGTTCGAGTTATCGATGACCCCTAGGGCACCCAACTCGTTCCGCCTTAGCAGCAGAATCTGGTCAATGGTCGGCAGGTGGTATGACGGGTTGCCGAATGGGTCGTCCTGATAGAACGCCGAGAGATTAAGGTCTTTGAACCAGGTAATCTTAGGCGTTGGGATAGATTCTGGAGCGTCAAGTTCTAGGAAATCTAAGAGATCAAGAATGTGAAGATTGGTCATGGACTGGCCATCCAGTACCGTCTTTCCCAACAAGGTTGAGAGATACTTCGAGACCCCCGTCGATGCTCCTTGCGTTGATAATTGCCGAATTTCGAGAGCAATATAATTGAACAAAGAAGTGCGTCTGCCAATGAAATAGCAGAAGCTCGCAGCAGCACCCCTAGTGAAGAATTCGTCCGATTCAAATGGGATCCCATCCCAAATTGTCTGTCTCTGGACAATCTGTTCTGAGAGCATCTGGGAAAACAGCTTGTTGGCACGAAGAACGTATAGAATCTCAGTAGAGGTAGCCGGTGATGTCCAGAGTCTTTTGAGAACCGAAAATATATCGTTCTTTAAACGGCAAAGGCCCCCATCGTATGCTAAACCTGCTTCATCAGACTCGCGTGTATCTACATCTGCGAGAAGGCTGTGCAAGAGTGAGACACCAGATCCGATTCCTCCTGAGGACACACTAAGACTAATGCCTTCTTTCTCATCCCAACCGAACCCAAGAAGCATATGCGCAAGAGTAAAGTCATTCGGTTGTGACGCCAAGCTACTATCTAACAATTTCAAAATAGCAAATTTCTGGGGGTATCGCATATCCATCTCTTCGCTGTCTACGTCTGCCTCCCATTGCTGAATGAAGTTGAATAATATTCGGTTCGATTCAGGGCTCTGCTCAATGGCACCGAGGAGGCGGTTTTTGCGTGCCTGCTGCCCTAACGAAGAACCTATGGTTGACACTAGCTTCGGTGCTACAGAAAGCTTCTCCAAAAGGCTTAGAGCAGCCAAAGTCACGTCCTGACAGGCGCTTCCGACATATAGGCCGAGGCAGACCACAATATCCAAGTGGTGTAGGATTGCTTCTTCGACAGAAGGGAACCCAGTTGAGATAGTATTCACTTTTCTCATACCGCTTTCATCCCGTTTGACTAGAGGACGAACGACTTCGAAATAGGTCGATTGCATCCTCATGGCAAGATCAAGGATATTGATTGTCATCAAAATAGTGCGTAGGATTGGAACGGGGGCACCCGCAGACGCAAGATCTTCGACCCCAGTTTTTATAATCTCGTAAAACACGTTGAAACATTTCTCCGTCAAAAGATGCTCCATGACTCGTGCGAATGGGTGTAGCTTAGCATATGTCTCTAAAGAAGATGCTCCAATCGCAACATCAACAGCAACATTGGAACTAGCAATGTTTAATAAATCCTCATTAAAATTTATGAGGCAGGTTTCAATGAACTTAAGGCAGCTAGATTGCAGAGCCGGTCGGAAAATCCGGTATTGAGCACGGGTGAGTCTCTCTATCGGGTCATCGATTTTCTCAGGAACAAGAGGAAGATCAGGGGGCAGGTTCTGGAGGCTCGTGTTGGTGAAGACGGCTCCGACGATGAAGTCGATATAAGGGTCAATCCCGGAAAGGCGTGTAGAGCTACCGAGGGTCTCTGGGAATGGGAGGGAATCTTTAAGGAGGGAATCTTCCACTGGAGGGGAGACTAAAGTCGCCATCAGTCGGGCAAATGCCTCAGCCGGGTGTACCGCTGTCACGATAGCATCGAGTTTCTCCGAAGCTCCAGCCTGAGCGAATGGCTTTCCCGACATGGAGCCAAGTTGTAGGGCATTTGATGGTGGAGCAGGTGTACCGAGCGCCCAGTTATCTATGGCAATCCACACTTGAGAATTTAGATTCTCAGTCTTCTCAATCAGAAAAGAGGCGATGGCTGAGAACACAGAGTCCCACAATTGAACCGAAGCCTGCAAAGCCAAAAGATCAAACAACGCGACCACGATTCGGAAATTGGGGCTCTCGTGAAGTAGCCAATGCCGAGAAGCTGGTGATTCTTGAGTAACTTGAGCTATCAATCTCAGGTACCCATCCAGCATCATACTTGACTCTGGCGGCGGTTCCGCGACAGTTTCGGCAGGTATAGCAGGAGTTCTGTAAGAATTGGTAGGTACCAAAGCTTTTTGTCGTGTTCTAAGCTGCTCGATGTATTTCTGGAATTCCTTAAAGAGCTGCTCCCAGGAGAGGTATTGGGTCCTCCGGTTCTTCTTGGAACCAGGAGTGATCTCATCCTGGAGGAAACGATGCGTGTGCTCGGCAGCAGTCGCCCCAAAGGCGAGTGATGCCAACATATAACTGAATGTAGCAACCATGAATGGCATATGGCTCGTTGAAGCCCAGACAATGAAACCATACAAATTACTCTCTGGGTCGACCCAGAACGCCATCCCAGCATTCCGTCGCCCGAGATATGTGTAATGTATCATCATATAAAACCGTTCCAAATCGTAACCGCATGTCCTCTGCGTTAATAACACATCCTCCTCTTCCTGGGTCTTCATCTGCTTCAGCAAGTCTGCCATATTTGAGATGAAGCACTCGATGAAGATTTCGAACTGGCTGATCATGAGGGACTTAAATGGTATCGAAAGCAATTTGTTGTCTTCCAGCGGAGCCACTCGTGTTTGTAGGAACCTGTGAAGATCCTCTTTCGCCGAGTTAAGATACCATTCTGCACTAACATCCGCAGATACCGCGAGCATAAATTCGAAAGCACCACCCTCCAAAGCAGCCTTCGACGGGCTAAACACATGTGTAAAATAGTCCAATGTAGCGGAATCGGGTGCTTCCGCTGACGACGGATCGTTACATAAGCCATTGAACTCACTCAACCACCATATCTGAACCGAAGCCTGAACAAATCTGAGGGTCCACGGCGCGCTCTTATATTCGTTAAGCATATACTTGTGCAACTCTACTGTCTGCGAAAAGTCGATCGGCGAGTCCGGATCGCATAGAACAGTACAGAAGGAATATAATGGTAGGATATGGTGGAATGCAAATACATCGTACTTCTCGAAGGATTTGACAACACCTAAGAGGCTCTTGAAATCCGAGACGGCTGCCCTCTTCAATTTAACCAAGTAAAAAACAATCGATGCTAGTGCCTCGTGCTGGTTCATCAAAAATCGAACCTGGGCCTCTAAATCCTCCTTAAATCCATGGGGTGGGATTAATCGTAGCGTCTGCTCATGCCGTTCCTTCTCTCGCAACTGCTGGACAGAGCCCCGAACAGAAGCCATGGTAGAAATACATTTCTCAGTAAACGACCCGGAACCACCGGCAGCCGCGGGAGCCTTTGGAGAAGCTAACAGATTTGCAGCCTGCTTTGCCGCCCTCCGGATTTCTGGATCGATCTCCTCGTTAAGGGCGTAGGAAAGGGTTAACCGCAGAGACTCGAGGATGTTCTGTCTGCGGATGTGGAATAGAAAGACGGCACTTTGAAAAGCATTTCGGTCGAGAACCTGTGATTCCTTCTGTCCACGTAGTAGTAGGCGCGCAGCCTCAACTTCGTCCATATTGAAGTCATCGGAAAGTTGTGTAGCTTCTTGGATAAAAACCTCGTTGATCTGGAACTCTCCTTCCTCGGTGGTCAGTTTGCCTGGAATTACGACAATTTAGCACCCTGCTGCCTCCTTTTCTTAACACGTGGGATGAGTGTGGGGCTTTGCTACCAGACTTGACTTTTGCACGGCTTGCATCACTTTTTGGTGGTATGTCAAGAAGCTTCTTCAACTGGTCTATGTTCTCTTCTAACAGTTCTCTCAGTAGAGACGGGTTAGCGCCTGGGGCTTCGGCGACAGCCAGTAGAGCGTTGTAAAGGCTTCGGCAGTCATCGGCAGAAGGCCATGATGAGGGCGCCATAGCGGGATATGGGGGGGAGAGGGAAAGAAGGATAGTAGGCGGTAGTGAGGTGTGTGTTGGTATGGTAAGGGTGAGGGTTTTGGTGAGCAACAATAAGCGACAGGGAAGTCGCGCTTCAGTTCGCGACTTCCTTCGAAAGGCACGTGTGGCTGGGATTTCTTGTGGGGCTGAGAATAAAAAAAATGCGTGGCTGCCTGCTTAAGTTACCTGGTGAATCACTGCCAACATATCGTAGTCTTGCATTGTTATGGAATCTGGAACTAGATTCACGAGTAGGAAAAAAAGCACGAGGAATAAAATTACAATATCTATGAACAGCGACTACAAAGGGAAAAGAGTAAAGAACATGATTTTCTGTCTATAAAACTTCTCCTCAGCCTGTTCTTCCCAGAACCTTCTAATAGGGAATGCCATTTGTCAAGTGTTGGAAGCGATCGTACTGGGCAGTGGAATAACTGCCGTAGCTCTTCTTGACGAGATACCTCATATAGTCTGCCGCTTCCCTCTCATTCTTATCCAACACAAAGCGGTCTTTAAAATTTTGGATCGTCTCCGGTTTGAAGCAAGGCAGTCTGGGTTGAGAAGGGTTAATGCTCTGACATGTTATGGGTTATGAAGGAAAACCTACCCACTATCCAACATCAATACAACACAATGCGTCAATTTATCGACGTAGGTCCGGCAAGCCAGGAAAGACTTGACGCACAACTCCTCAAACCGGAGGTATGACTGAGATTCTATGTTTCCGCCCATGACAGAGATCATCTCAGCTGTGAGTTTGAATGGGGCACGCTCGAACGTGATGCCACCAGGGGCAATATCGAAACAGAACCCGAAATCTAGGATTCGGGTCAGTGGATACATTGCATTTGAGGAGGCATTGTTGACTCACCGATGTGAATGATATGCCCAGCGTCGTTAATCATGATGTTTCCATTGTGGCGATCTTTAAACTTCAAGAGGTACGAGATGACCGAATATGCTGCCATGCTCTTGACGAAGTTGTTTCTTGCCTTTATTTCAGATCAACATCATGTTGGTGGAGGGAATTCCCCAGGGCACGTACCTCTTGGAACTTTATTGAATCCTCGCCACCGTACCTATTGATGAAGTAGTCGTACAATCCCATTTCATGGTCTCGTCCCAGCATATCTCTGGATATGGAATTCGGCAAGACGTCAATAACACCACATCCAGGAGCGGTCGCAGTGACCCTATAAGGAAATACCCAAACATCTAGGCCGACGCTATTGAAAATGTTTCGGAACGTTGAGATAAGTTGCAAGGCCAACATGTCCTGTCTACAATCATCTCCAACCTTGAAGATCGCCGCCTGCCATAATTCTTTGGTCACAGTAGAGACGGAGTCCCGGCGTCGCTCGCTGCGGCTCATGTTCTCGGTTTTTGGGATGTTGGTAATGTCCTTCTTGCTAATTCTGAAAGTAGCCATGAAGGGGGCCTTAGCATGGCTCTGAAGTGACTTACCGCTTTTCCTGTCAATATCGATAACAACCCCATCAGGATTGCTAGGCAAGTAAACGCCAACATCGACCTTAATCTTAGCTAGTTCTTCGGCGATCTTTTGGTTTTTCTCAGGCTTGGATTTCTTGATATAAGGGCGAAGCTTTCCAGAAATCGAAGTAACTTCATTAAAGAAGGAGAATTCACGCTCGTAAAAACTTTTATCTGCGCCAGAAAAACTTCCAATAAGATGATCCATGACTTTGTCCAAAGTTGGCTTGATAGGATCGGGCTTAATTTGGGGTTAGCGATCATAATAATGCGCCCGAGTGATTGGAAAACCCACGGTCTGGGAATCTTCATCTTTATACGCATTCGCCTTCATATTCCAGATGATCTGATGAGCAAACAACTGTGAGAACTTGGCCGTCTCAAGAATGAATCTCTCAACGTATCCCAACGTATCATATCTCAAAGTTTGTACAATCTGCGGGACGTAAAAGAAGGTGACATCAATCGAGTGACTCTCTAGCGCCCTCATAGCGTACTGGAGGATAAAAGCATTATTCGCATACGACGGCAGGAAGTAAGTGGTCGCAGTGATTGGATTGACTGGAGCCCAATACAGAAGGTACTGTTAAATCACAGGTTAGTATGGCGATCAAGGTTAAAGATGAGTAGCGGTTCCAACCTTCAATTGAAAACTAAGTTGGCTAGAAATCTTATCCCCTAGCATTATCTGAAGTGCATCTGGCTGGTCTACTACTGCCTCGGGATATGTCATTATAAGCCTCTTGATGTCTTGCTCAAGCCTTGGTGACTGGAAACGTTTAATTAACTGCACAGCAATTGCGGGGTCTTCATGCCAGGCTGTAGGTAAAACAACAGCAATGGAATTATCAGTGGTTGGCCTAGCTGGGTAAGAGGGCAACAGGTGATGCTTTCTTGAGTGATCGAGAGGATAAAGCCATGTTGCTAGTCTTGTTAACTCATTCTCAACGAGCATCAATAGCAAATCATGCTTTTCCCTAATGTTCTTGGTTGTGTTGGAGATAGTGGCAATACTCCGGAGGAGATTCGCAACGTCTTGGAGCAGATGAGCCTCCGCTTTGACCTGCAGCTTATTTCCTCCAAAGGACCACCGTGGAGGGAACTTGAACCATGTCAGAGCTGCCGAAAGGATTTGATCCTTGAGCCTCCATTGCTGGCGTTCGGTCAATCCGGTGCTGTACTCTAGAACCTGCAAGCTGAATAGCACTAACTTGAACCTAACTTCTCTCGAGAGTGGATGGCTTGTAGCGTGGTGAAGTCCTACCAGCGAAACGCGGACCAATCTTAAGAATATCTTCTGGATGTGAGGGTTTCCATTCCTGTTGGCATGATAGTGACTAGAGAGCATGTGCAACAATTTCAGATGGGGGGAGAGCAGATCGGAGGCATTTTGCTGTTCCATCAGGTGTTGTTCTTTGTCTGGCGGCGCATATTCCATCCTGAGTTCGAAAGGGTCATGGCTTGTGAAGTTGTCAGAGAACAGACCCATTTTTTTCTCAACAGTCATTTCCCAATTCCTTGCAATTTCCGTGAGAATCCTTGATTGGAGGCGGGGCTTCTCGTGGATCACTCCTGTCCATAGTGAGATACCAAGGTTGATGGATTTCTTGCTAAACACAGCAAAAGGAATCCCAACAAGGCCACGGATAAGGGCCCCTTGATCCTTCTCCGAACGGCAGACAAGTGCAGCAGCCCTCTTCAGCATATCGCGAAGTTCTCCGATAGGAACAAACTCATTTTCGTAGTCCTTGCTCTCCATCCGGGACAAAAGGGCTTGTGCAGAATCCGGTCGCATGATAGATGGCGCATTGGAGGAGTTCGCAGAGTCCCCAAGAGGTCGTATGCTTAGCCAATCTTGGTGATACTCAAGAGCTGGCTCGGTGTAACGGTACGCTTGGCGAGTCGTGTATTGCATGACAAAATCGGAAGCAACGTTGCCGTCGCAATCCTGACGATGGTCGATTGATGCTAACCTCTGATCGCCACTTGGGACCGCAGATCCTATTTCCACGGCAAAGGATCGACCAAGGGATACATGCCCTAAACTGCCTTCATCTTCGAATTCGGAAAGGTAGGTTTGCATAAGGCCTTTGACATCAAGCGGGGCCACATTCAAAACTTGAAGAACCCACGCTTTTGCCTTGGTCTGGAATACCTTTAGTAACTTGCGTCGGAACACATAAGAATCCGGCAGTTCAACTGAAACCCCTCCCTTCACTGAAGTAAAGATAGAGCGAGTGGTATACTCATCGGTCTCTTCTTCCAAACAGCTCAGCCATAGTAAAGTAAGTAACTCTAATAGAGCAAACAGGGAGGTTTTTTGACAGAGTGCCGAAGGCATTAAGTCAATCATGCGATCAGCGATTTCGATTGCAACAGTCTGAATTCTTTCAAGCCGATGGCAACACCCGACAAATATATCTGCTAACTCCTCGGCGGACCTCATTGCCGAGAATTCTGGATAGGTTCCCTCCAGAACTCTTCGAATATAAGTATCCATAACGCTGTGTGCCACAGCGATCATGCAATTAGTGCCTGTGCCAGCCTTGAAGCCTGCTTCCATGAAGTAGGCAAGGACCTTAGAACATCCGCCTGCTTCTGCTCTGAAAGACTCAAGGGTGTAGGCTGCTTCCAAAAAAATGGCCCGGGGGTGGGAAAGGGGCCTGATCCCAATCTCTTCTGAAGGGATCAAGGCGAGGAGCCGTTTCTTGTGCTCCACCGTGTTTTGAGGAGACGCGCTCCGGGCGAGAACAGACTGCTCACCCAGATCGTTGTCGATACTCTCATCTTCTTCTATTCCGGAGACCAATGGCGGAGTATAGAGAGCAATGGTTCGAAGGTCTGATATGTACTTCTTTGCATCCTCCGAATCATAAAGAATGCCGTTCAGGGCGCAGTTGAACCAGAAATCACGAAGAAGCGAAACAAATCCATAGCGAATGGCAAAATTTACCTCGGGTCCATTGTTCGAGAGTAGTTTAGCAAGAGGTGGAATGAATTGGTGAATCTCGCGGGCCGCCAACTGAAAGGCTAGTTAGCCATTTCTCGATAGTTCCAGAGTGCAGATAAAGTACTTACCGAAGCATCTGCTGGTCTCTTCCCCTCGGGGTCGCGGGGGTTACCAATGGCAGCAACAAATTCAAGCATATCATTCAAATAAATATCACACAGCTGTGACTGGCGTGTCAGACTTGCAGCGAGTGTCATTCTCGCATCAAATATCTAGTTTAGAAAATTAGCCCGAATAATTCGGCGCGATTGAGAGAGGAGCGAGAGCTCTTGATGACTTACAGCACGAATGATGCTAACATCGTCCTGCCAGACCGCATCAGTACCCATCTTGTTATATACTTGTAGTACGGACTTGAAATCCGTAGGGGATGATTTCAAAGCTAAAGATGCAAGTCCAGTGAGGATTTTCGCATTGACCGCTGTGTTGACTTTATTGAGTCTTTGTACGAGGATATGTTGGCCTAAAGAGACCATCTAGACTCTTTGTCAGTTGGATGAGTATCATGAGTAGTAATTAATATGCGCACCTTGTCATCCTTACAGCTGTCAACAATCTTAACAATGGTCTCAATGATGCTCGAATAGACATATTGTCTGTCTTCTTCTCCGCTAGAGGTGAGTGACAGCGAGCTTCCCATAGTCAGCTGATCAAAAGGTTGCAATCTCTCAGCTTTTAGTGCACGCTCTGGGTTGGAGGACGAAAGGACATGGCCCAGTGTATTTAACGTTGTAATAGTTACATCTTGAGGTAAAAATTTCAAGACGTATGCTAAGCACTTCCCGGCGACTCCCACAGTGATCTGATTGGTGGGGCCCGATCCCTCAACAATGAACTTATGCAAGGTACTCACGAAATTAGGGGCGGACTGGGGGTCATTGTTTAATAGAATGGACAACAGCTTTAAGGCGGTACTAGCGAGCTCCTCGTGGGAAATTTGAGCACCGTCAGACATGATTGCTCCTAACCATTTGAGAAGCTGCTCCAAGTCTGTGATATTCTCATTGAGGAATAGGCAATTGGAATAAGTGATCAGAGCCAGGGCTTTCATGGAAAACCCAAGCTGCTGCTGCCATTCGCTGCGAGCGTATTCTGCGCCCTCCTCTATCAGTGCTATCCCTTCCGAAGCGACCGCAACGAAGAATTCAATTGTAGAAGAGTCCTCCTCGGTGTTGGCCGAGATCTCACGATCCGACATGATGGTGTCCAATATCTCCTGGCCCTGGAGAACCGGCTCTTCCACGACCATAAGAGAAGTGGCCGCAGCCACCAGTTTCATGTACTCTCGCTGTATCAACATGGCGCCAAGTGGCTTTCCAGCAGCAGTATACCGGCGAATATGGGCTTTCCATGGCTTTAGGTGGGCTTCCTGAGAATCAGAGTTCCGAACCGCAGCAAAAACGGCCTCAACATTAGAAAGGTAATTCTCAGAGAGAACATCCCGTATTTGGGATATAAGCGACACCCGTTCTTCTGGAAACCAGAAGTTGACATGCTTGGCGCAGGAGTCCAGGAAGCCAAGGAGCGAAAGTACTAGCGGAGCAAATGCCAGCGCATCATCCTCATCCAGCTCAGCAGCCGAGGAAGCCACAGCGTTGTCCAAATATGTGTGAATGGTGTCAATAATCTTCTCCCGTAGTGAGGGGAACTTCAATCCCAAGGCTAGTAGAGCATTAGTTAAGTGAGACGTAAGACATTCCCATGGCGAAGGTTCTATATCGCGGAAAAATGGAGAGGGTGATAATTTCTGGCTGGATGACTCGACTAGGTAGGGCGAGAGCTGGCGGCGAAGACGCTCTGCACTTTCGTGGGTTTGAAGAAGGGGCGCTGCATTACAGAGAGCAAGCAACACTTCGAATTCACGCAATGACTATGAGCAACAGTTTAGTACAAATAAAAGCTTTTGCATGATGCTTGATTAACTGACTATAGGAATCTGAGAAGTTTCAGTCTGTGTGGGCGGGGTTCCAGCTCCATCTAAGCTCCCGTTGCTGGCAAGGGCACCATTTGGCGTGGGACGGTACGCAACACATCCCTCAGCCAGACGATCGAGATCCGAGTTTTTTTGGTTTGAGCTCGAGCCAGAAGAGGCAGCTGGCTGAGGTTCTTTGGCCGATAGCGAGGCCAGTCGCTCCAGCGCAATCCGTCGTAAGGCTCTCGAGGGACTATTATGACATGAGGTTAGTTGTATGGCCAAGGTAACGACGCGAGTCTCTGGGAAGTGAAACTCACCGATCCATTTTGGAGCCCGAGCTGATTAGGTAAATCTAAAAAGGATACGAAGATAAAGGCAATTCGAGCAAAAGACCTCTAGAAAATGAGAACGGATATTAAGGTAAAGTAAAGCTTGTTTAATTGTAAAGTGTGGAAACAGAAAACGTAGCGAAGGTGCAAAAGTAGAAGCAACCGGCGGCGAGATCTCAGATTTGGAGTGAAACAGGATCCTGACAGGCTCCGGAGCTTGACCTGTAACATGGTTACCCTGTCGTCAAGCCCTAGCAGACCCCCCACCATAGAAAGCTGGCGACATTTTCTGTCAATGTCATAGTATCTGTACCCGCATTGCTACCATACCCACACCTCAAACATAATATTATTATTATTATGTCGTTATTATTAATTTCCGGCCTGGATACCGGTACGGTACTGGTATTCATAGTTCGCTCCGCGGTACCGATAGACATGCAGTGTGGTTCTATACTTTTGAATTGCTAATGGTGGCGTCGTTTAGTATCACAGCCTCTCGCAGTCAAAACCCGGCTCCGGCTTGTGAAGAGTGCCATCGCTCCCCCCACCGTGCCGACTAGCTTTTAAGCCTTTGTTTATTAGCCGGATCTGATACAAACCATTGATAAGTGGAAAGCAAATACCGTGATTGGTGCAGAAGCATTTAGATATTTTTCTGGAAAAAATAAAGAGATTTCACCAGAGCAGTAATGTCTTTTGTACTCGAGTATTACCGGGATGCTAGTTTGGGGGAACCTGCAAGCGCCCAAATAATCTGGCAATCCACGGCTCTAGAATCTGCGGGAACCATCCAATAGAATAATAGGAACGATCCATGCATTCCATCCAGAACCCTTTTGCCCGTAGATTGACCTGCCACGTTCGGGTACCGTGCTTAGGTACATGCACAGGATCACTAGCGGTGTTGAAAATCAAACGCACTTTGGGTACGGAGAACGCCCATATCGGTACGGCACTCTTACCACCTTTTAAACTAAGTTCTATTAGCACATCCCACCCGCCATAATAACCGCAATGGTCAACCATTACCAGCTCCTCCTCACAACTGAGCACTGGCAGAGCTCAAGGCATATGGAGGCGCTGAGCCCGACCTCAATTGATTCCAGCAAACCATTAAATCGCTAAACTCCGCACTAGGACTATAAGACGAGGATGAGGCATTACGGGCAGAATTGGGGGGGCAGGGGCGAACATGACACCTTGTGCAGCGCGCACAGCCAAGGGAAGGGGCTAAGAAACTAACTTCTCGGCCAAGACTCTCTCCTTCGGCTGTTTTGCATGAGATGTACCTAGGGATAAAGAGCTTGCGTAAGAATATGAGCAAGTCTCTTGCCAGGCCTAAGAAAGGCGAAGAGCACGCGGGGAGTAGGCAGAGCAGCTGGAGAAGGTGAAGGGGAGGCTCATATAAGCTAGCGAGGAGGGTTCTAAAAAGGGAGGGCGCGAGGGAAGACTGTGTGATGACAAGGAGGGGGGAGATAGGGAGGCGAAGGTGGTGGCGAGGCTTACCTGTGCCTGAACAAGTTTGGGAGGTGGTAGGATAAGTGTTGGGTTACGGTAGTAGGGGCGTGTTGTTAGCTACCGTATTACTATTATATTATTAAAGGGCAGTTGTGCAAGAGTCCTCGCACCCATCTTCGCACCAAATACAGGTGGAGGAAACACTCGGCAACTACCGGTATCTACAGTAACAGTCAAAAAAGTCACCACATTGAGCCATTGCAGGCTCATTTCTTTTCCGGTTTGTCATATTCTACAGAGCCTAAGCTCCTATTAGTTTACAACCCGGATGCTTAAGGGCTAGCTATCTTGGTAGGATGCTCCCTATGCTGTGAGATCTTCAGGAAGGGAAAGGTTTAGACTCTAGAGAGCCTATCCATTCCCTAAGCAACCCTTATCGGATTGCAATCCCGTTTTTCTGTTGTGTGAACGATCTAAGTTATGACATCTGATATCTCTGCCCCAAACCTACCTGAGAGCCCAGCAGATTCTTGTGAAGCTGGTATGATATCATAATAATATTATTATCATAATATTATTATACAATTTTTAGAGTACAGCTCCCAACATCCAAGGTATCATATCATTAAAAAAAAGCATTCAATAATCCCCAGTCTCGAAGCTTCAGACAAAACCCTGGGGGCAAAACACAAAGCGCGAATATGATATTAACTTTTCCGCCTTTCCTTCTCTCCTGCCTCCCTACGAGGTTACACATACCTACGTACACACCCACCTGCTCCTCCAACTAAATATACTATTCCACAATGGTGGGTACCCCTGTGAACGACCATTTGAAAAAAGACGGAAAAATACTGGCGCTAGACAGTGCACAGGGCAAGACAGCAAAAAATATATATAAAGTAGGAATTAGAGATGAACGGAAAGTCAATAGCTGCAAAAGAGCGCAGAAGATGCGTTTAAATCCCTTGCAAACAGAGTTCCACTGGTATTATGATATTATTTTTGTTTTGGAGTTCGAGTTCGTAAAATTAGGTTACAGGTATTTTTAGGGTTGTCGAAAAAAGGCGGGGGGAAAAGGTATCATACAAGAACCTAGGCTCTGTTGAGCCCACCGAAAATACAGTGGTATGATATTTCCACCCTCCCTGCTAGTTCCTGCTTGCCATGTGCCAATATCAAAATACAATAGCATCTATGCTGTGCCAGATAGAGCCAAAGTATTAGTACCAAGTAGTACTATAGCAGGGTATTAAGGCATTTGTGTGGAAATGTAACTTATATCATACTGTGCCTCATTGTACTGTCCAGTAGGAATGGGGAGAGGGAGAGGGATGGGATACGGCCAGGGGTTTGGTAGGTTATCAGGTTTTCGGTGTCTATTTCTATTAATATGATAGGACCGACATTTTCTTAACTTCACTTCGAGTCGGAAACCTGGCAACTTGTGCTCGAGCAAAGTTGGAACACTCACTTAGGGCCGCAGATAGATATTGAGACACCTTACTATCATAGTAGAAGGGCCAAGCTCATGAGTGATCACTCGGTAAGGAATTTTGAGAGAGCCAGAGCGACCGAAGTAGCCATTCGTAAACCCTTTCAACTAGAATAAAACAACTGTATTTTGGATTATCATAATATGATAGCATATAATTTAGGGCTAGGGCTTACAGAGGGCTTATGTCCATTAAGCTAACTTATCATACGCAGAGTCCTTTTCAGGACAGACTGGAACACATGCATGTAAGACCCTACTGGCTAGACTTCCGCCCCAACAGCATTCTAGTAACACCAATTCCCCGGCAAATAGAGAAGGAGTGAGGTGAAGGCTGCATAATAGCCAGAGGAAGCATGGTGACCTCGAGAGTGAAACGGAAGTAATAAACCGGGGGCAGGTCACTACCAACATGCTGCCCTTGAGTCCAGAGAAATCAGGGGAGCAAGGAAATTAGTACTCCGATGCAAGATATACACTTAGAGACATGGGGCAGAATTTTAAAGGATTTTTGTATCACTGATATAAACGGTGAATATTGTAAGATATTATTATTATATGAGGATAAGGAGACGAGCGATTTCTGATGATAAGAAATTGCCGGCCACGATTCGTTCGTCGCCGCTGAGAAAAAGGCTAGATGAAGGTAAGTTTGAGATTTATACTCGCCCTCCACCAAGGTTCGTCGGCCAGCGTTTTAAACACGTGCTAGTACAGTGCGTGGGCTCTGGCTGATGGTTCCTATGCTCGCACAAGTTTTTTTAAATAAGAATTGCTCAGGTCGTGTGAAGAAAGTTTGGAAGGTTGTAACTGGAGAATCAGTGGTCAAGGTTTACAGCTACCCTTGCCCCCAGAATGGACCTCTCCTATACCGGTATTCCCCATTAATGCCTAATAATATAATGCCGTTGCCCTTAACCTTAGGCGATAAAACATCCATCTACGGCCGGGATAAGTATCCGCTTCTAGAGTAGCATTACTCGAGTACGTGAAACACATAGCTAGTGCGGTGGCCAAGTCGTCAAGAACCAATTAGCTCCTGGGCAAATAGTAGGAGTCCAGGAGGCCAATCCTCCCTCACAATGAGTTATTATCGAACGACCCATAGTGTTGGGACAGGAACAAAACCACGAATCCTGATAGGAATTGGGGGATTGAAAAACTTAGCCTTCCTTAGTAAGGCTGTAAGGGCACGGTAGATCGGCCCGGGTATGATATGATACCGTATGACATGATAGAATCTCATGAAAGTCGGAATTGCCCTACTCGAGTAAAGCGAACTAAAGTGAAGCCCAGGCAAGCGAGCCAGCAGGAGGGCACGAAGAGCTCCAACTCTTCACCGTTTATAATAAATATACTCGAGTATGGAGAGCGAAGATTGGGCAGGCTAAAGAAAATTCTCATTAGCGCCATTCCGACCTTCGTGAGATTCTACGGTATAGGCGGTAGGATCCCAGTCTAGACCACACACCGAGGCGCGAGATCCGCGATTGGCTGGCTACCCGTGCCAGGGGCTGCCGCTCGCCGCAACACCTGCAGGAGTAGAAAGAAAGACAAGAGTTAAAAAGAAAAAAAGAAAATCTTCCCTAATGGATTTACTTTTCCTTCTTAAGAAAGCCGCGTATAAGTAGTTATTGCTAGTAAAAGCTGTAACACCAGTCCATTAATGTAACAACCAAGGCGGGCATCGGGCCTCGACTGGAACTGGTCTGGGAACTCTGCTATCCAGAATAATGGCACAGGATTGGCGTTATGCGATGCCAAGAGAGAGAGGGGCGATCGGGGCATAGCTCCTGCCTACGGACTGCCGCAACTCGTCAGCCACCTGTACTAGTACGTCTCTAGGTACTCTATGTTATGGCACAAGGTCTATGGCCGAAGATAATATCATTCAGGGAATTTCTGCCAAGCTAGGCACTAAGAATTGTTCTGGACTCTTGGCGGGGGCTTTTCGAGTGATTGTCTATGATTATGGGGTTGTGGGTATGCGGGATGGGTGAGGGGGATTGTGTGATGGATGTTATGACTTCCGAGTCGCTTTTGGATTTTAAATGATATTGGATCGAGGGATTATAGCAATGTCCCGAGAACCCTACCGGGGGGGGAGCGTGCCGGATACCAAACAACCTGGCTTGAAGAGTTCTAATGTCTGATTTATATGCAGAGGCTCTACAATAGTGTAGTAGGGAAAGAATATTTTATTAAAATAGTACTGGAGGCAAAGGTGAGGAATGTGGGATACTCATGCGGCTCTTTAACCCGGGAAAACTTGTTCCCAAGCTGCATTGTAATTCGATCAGTAAGTTAAGGAGATTTCCCCATTCCCGAACTTGGCCTGTTACTCCTGCTGGAAATTTGGGAATCGTGACTTCATCTCTATCTCTACTCGTATTGGTTCACCATGCCCCTACTACTTGGGATTCCTTGTTGGGTAGAATCTGGAATAATAGAACTATGGAGGGATGACTTAAGTGTAATTGGAATGGCTGCCAACTATAACCTTTTGCTCTCGGGGTCGCGGGGATTCTTTTCGTTGACAATAAATTATGCCGGTGTTGAGCTCGTGTGCGCGAAAGGACAAGCGCCAAGGCTAGAGCCATTGTATTTTTTTGTTAGTGGAAGCCAGGTTGGTATCGGTAGGATAAGTTTGGATTAGGTTCAAGGAATTTACTTTTGCTCATGAGATTTGGTACTGTACCCCCTCAAACGGTTGTTTGAATAAAGGGTATGATAAGACAGTGTCGCCGACAGGATAATGTCGAGCATGGCAAGTTTGGTTGCAACCACACAGAGCAAATTCTGTTCACTTCCAGTGCTGTGCTGGTATTGTCGGAGGCTCTCCGCTCTCCCGGGCGTTCTTGTGTGGGATATGGAAAGTCCGAAACACTACTTTCTTTCGGCAAATAGCGCAATCCTATCGAGTCGGTATCTAAAGAGATAAAGGGGAGGGAAATTTTTATTTGTTCACTATTTCATGGGAGCTTGGATGTGGAGAAAGAAGGAGATGAAGGTCGGTGGTTGATTGCGGCTCTTGATGCTGTTCTTTCGTGCCCTTTTCTCTCTTAAACACCCCCTTTCCCCTGCTAAATTCAGTACCATCAATGGTACGCAATGTTCAAGTCTCCAGGCAATCCACTGCAAGTCCATCTGTGTGTCCGACAGTTGCTGTGCCAGTGCATGCCAGCAATCGATAGTGTGGAATAAGGGTAGGTGTCATTCCCGAATATTTGCGCCGTGCTCAGGTGAACGCGGGCGGCTATCCTCAGCTTGCCTACTTCCAGCAGTTTGTTAACCTTCTCTTTCCCCAAGTTTCTTAAAAGATGCGCTTACAACCACAATCGGACATGGCTTCGCGCAAAGCTTTTCTTCTTTTTTTCGTGAACCTCTTTGTGTCGTGGGTTTCTGCTACTCCATTAGCCGGTGGGCGAGTTCTCGCTGTCATAGAGGAGCAGTATGATAATGCGAAGTATTCACAATTTTTAATGGACCTTAGAGGCAAGGCTCCAGTTAACTTCTTTGGAATTGCTAAGTTAACTTATTCTTTGACTCCAGGGAGAGGTTATGATGTCAAACTCGAGTCCGCAAAGAAAGACACACTCATGCTGCTTGAGCACGGAGATAAAGTTTGGGATCATGTTATCCTGTTTCCACCAAAGTCTAAAGGTGATAATATACCCCTTCTCTCCTGCCTTCCCCAAACCATTCTGACAGGGTTTGGGTAGGATACGGACCCGCTCTTACTCCCCAGAAATTGCTCGAGTTCACCAAGCTCGGAGGAAATATTTTGATCCTCACTTCGCCTTCCAGCATCCCTGAACAGATTCGTGAGCTCGCCCGCGAGCTCGACATTGGTCTTCCTCCAAAGGACTACATTGCCGTTGACCATTTCAACTATGACACCGTTTCCAAATCGGAGAAGCACGATGTTATCTTGGCCACCCGACCCGCCGTTTCCCCTCCCGTCTATAGCTACTTCAGCGGAAAGCAGGACGATCTGATTGCGTTCCGTGGCGTCGGACACACTCTCGGCAATGGACCATTGTTGGTGCCTATCCTTACTGCCCCGAGAACTGCCTACGCGTACGATACTAAAGAGGATTTTGCTTATGCTCAGGATCCCTGGGCAGCTGGTACTCAAATGCAACTCGTTTCGGCCATGCAAGCGAGAAATAATGCTAGAATTACTCTTGTTGGAAGTGTTGACATGTTCTCCAATGAATTCTTCGACATGAAGGTCCAGCAGCCTGGGTCAACGGAATCACGGAAGACTGCCAACAAGGAGTTTTGCAAAGATATTGCTGCTTGGACCTTCGGGGAAAAGGGTATCGTCAAGGTCAATGCTATCAGGCACTATCTGTCTGATGAGCCCAATGCCCCTGTCAATCCGAACATGTACAGGATTAAGAACGATGTGGTATGTACAAGTTGCGGCTTATTTTGGAACATGTCGCTAACTATTTTGTAGACTTTTGAAATAGAGCTTTCTGAGTACGATATCGACCGCTGGACCCCCTTCAAGGTTTCCTCGGGCGACAGCCTCCAGCTCGAGTTCACCATGCTCGATCCATACTATCGGGTTCCGCTACTTCCTGCGTCTACTTCGTCTAACTATACCACCTACATCACTTCTTTCAAAATTCCGGACCAGCATGGTGTTTTTGCTTTTAGAGTGAACTACAAGCGCCCATACATCACTTACATTGATGAGAAGTATAGTGTCACTGTTAGGCACTTTGCGCATGATGAGTATACTAGGAGTTGGGACATTAGTGGTGCTTGGGTCTGGATTGCTGGCATTGCGGTAACTATCACTGGGTGGATTGGGTTCTGCGCCTTATGGCTCTGGAGCGCACCGGTTGCTGCCAAGGCGGGGTTGAAAAAGACAGAATAAAGTGCTGCGTTTTTTATGGGGGTTTTTCTTTTTGATAGGGCCATGTATTATTAAAGAGTGGTTGGATATTCAAGCGATCATACTGGGCTGGGGTAGCAGCTTCAAGTGCTTTTTGAATGATATTGCGGGATGGGTTGGGACGTTTGGGCTGGCTCGAGGTGTAGATATTGTTTATGAAATAATTGTGGAAGTTTCATGATGTAGGAGTCTTTCGGCGACTCCATACAATCCTGTTTGTAACCTCCTTCGGCATACAATAAACAGGATCTACCTCTCTGAGCCCCTCATAACCTAATAAACTCAAACCAGCAAGCCCGAAGACTGTATGAAAAACGTCCGCTACATCCCCCTTCCTGTCTGCAATCCCCCCGTTCTCATCGTCTTGGCAAGAAAGTATGAAGTCGACCAGCTTCTCCCTATCAATCCAATGTAATCTCCCAATCATAGCCATACTGCTCAGCACCCACCAGGAATAGCATACATCCTCCAGCTTCTCTGGCCGGCCATTAAGCCCTCCATTTGGCAGTTGCCTCTCGCACAGCCAGTCCCCCAGTAGGTTAACCTGATCTTCCGACAACGACTTCTCAAAGACTCCTGCAATCTTCAGTGCTCCAACACAAGTGAATATCTGTCCCGCATGGCTCTCGGCCGCCGGCGCCATCCCAAACCCTCCATCAGCGTTCAAACACTTAAGCACGAACCCCACTGCCCCCTCCACCGAAACCCCGGGCGCATCATCCAACCTCCCGAGCAGCGACAACGTGTTCAACGCACAGTAGACGAATCTAGAATCCACCTCCCCCCATTCATCACCCGAAAAGCTTCCGTCGGAGTTCTGTAGCTTGGAGACGTATTCGACAACTTTGCCACCGTCAATCTCATCAAGCGCATCTATGGTAGCGAGTATTTGAATGCCGGAGAGGGTGTATAGGAGGTGTGGGTCGTGTCCGGGTGAAGCACCGAGGCCACCGGAGGAAGGATGGTAGCAGGACTTCACAAAGGCGATGGTTTCAGAACGGGGGAGGGCTGTTGGGTGGTTGAGGAGGTGAAGGGAGGTGAGGCCCCAGTAGATGCCTGAGAGGCGGAGGTGCGAGGTTAAGTGGTAGTCTAGGCGGTCGCGCTTGATGTCGAGAGATTGGATGTAGGTTACATGCTTAGAGGTCAGGAGGGTGGAAGACATGGTTGCGGTTGTTGCTGTGTTGGATGTATGGAAGTATGGGGGAGTAGTGTTGGAAGAGAAGTGAAGGATTGCCTTGTAGATTGTATCATGATACGGATTATTGTTTTTCCGGACACTTGCTTGACCCCGCACAAACATGAGGCTCTAGGACTCACTTGGGCTTGTTGAGTAGACTTTTGGAGACATTTATGACCTGAGAGGTCCTCTATTCTTTACGGGATTTAAGTCCATCGTTTGTAGTAGCTTGGGCTTTTTTCTATAACTCCCTATACTCTCATTCTCCTTGCCATTGGGTGTTTCTGTATGATATCTTTATAAGCTGGCTGAGGACGACATGTATAATAATATATGGTGGTTGGGGGGTAGCGGTTGCTGTGCCCTAAGGTATGTTTCGATTCTCAGGTACGAGTATTGTATTGATATGACAGCAAGGTTACTGACGGTGTTTAGGCACCCAACTAAAACAAATACCCACCGCGCCCTTCAAAAACACCCCAAAGATGTCTGCCAAAACCCTCAGGGCAGCTCTAAAGGCTGCAAGATCCCACCTGGAGGCACTGGAATGGGTCAAGGCCGAAGCAGAGAGTAGGAGGGCTCTAGAGGAAGACCCAAAAAGCTATTTCGGGTTCGTGTCTCTCGTGTGAAGAAATGACAAATCGAGGCAGTGTGCTGACGATCACGGTGGTGATCGGGGAATATTTAGCAAGGTCATGCTAGGCATAAGTCTCTTCCGGCAGCAACGATATCAAGAGAGCGAGGCAGCATACCTGGAAGCTATCGCTGCGGAGGAAGTTGAACGGAGGAAGACCGGCAATCCAGAGAACTTTTATGCTTGGAAGGGACTTGTTGATCTTTACGAGAAGTTCGATGGGAAGGTGGACTCTTATATTGACGCTACGGTTAAATTGGCTACTATTTACGAGGCTATGTATGTGGTTCTATGGTTATAAGAATGGGCAGATGAGAAAGCTGATGGTTTGCTTAGGGATGACCGAACGAAATGCCAGACGGTGGTAGACAATATAGCGCCTTTAGTGAAGGAGAAAGGGACAATGGCGCAGGTTTGTATCTATATTGCACAATACTAGGATTGGTGTTTGGGGATTAATTTGGGTTAGCAAAAACGTGCTTTGCAAGTGCTCCTTCCGGAAGGCCCGGTGTTTAGTTACTTGGAGGGCCGTATACCTCATCCTTCGCACACTCTCGGAAAGTTGATTCACCTTGTTGAAGAGGAGGAAAAGGAGAAGATCAATAAGGAGATTGCGAAGCGGAGGTCTCGACTTGGTGCTGTGCTTGGCCAAGTTACTTTAGAGGTTAAGAGAGAGGTTTACGGCGACTCTCCGGTATGCTTAAATCGCTATGTCCTTTGTTCTTGGAGCTTGAATCCTGACTGGGGTGTATTTAGTTGGAAGAGCTGTACCAAGAGCTGATCGATTGGTCGGACGATGAAGAAGTAAGACGGGAGGCAGATACCAAGTTGCTACAACATTGCCACGAGAAACTCTTGACCTTCCCAAAAGAGAAGAAACCGATGTTGAGAAACAAAGTCTGGAAACTTGCCGATGGGCTGGTGATTCTTAAGTATCCGTGTGAGCTAGCGTGGAATATTGTTGTCGAGTGGAAGGACTGCGAAAATATTGGTATAACCCTGCTGATGTTTTTATGCCTTCCATTTACTGATCGAACTGAATAGGTGAGCATGACGTGAATGTATTAAGGGAGTACATTCAATTTTTTCCTACCAGTGCACTGGCTATTATCCTGAAAGCATATCTTGAGTCCGAGATATCGCCGTTCCCACCTCTAGAAGTAGAGAAGGGAGCAGCAGGAGAGATGCCTAAGATCGCCGATACTGGTGACCCCGAGGAGACTTTGCCTCCGGACGAGAGGATAAGTATAATGATCGCATGTTTCCCTTTGATCCAATGATCTTAATATGGAAGCTAATGAGGATATAGGAGGGGTTGAGAAAACAAAAAGCTCCACGATCTGCGCTTGCTTTCCGTATTGTGGGTGAATACTACACTATGCTTGAGGAATATGAGTCTGTTGTCGACGTTACAAGGCGGGGTATCAAATTAATGGCTATTGAGTATAGCTACACGGGGCTCGCACTTCAGAAGTGAGTTCATACTTGGACACCAGGCTTAGAACCTTACTTATATCTGCTTTTTTTCTCCTTTTTTCTTTATAGAAATTCAGATTCTATGAAAGTTATTCTAGCGAGGGCCTTGATTCATTACCAGTCTCCTAAACATCACGACGAAGCTAAGGCTCTATTCGAGGATGCGCTTCAACGGAATTCAAAGCATGGGTCTGCCCTTGTGGGGTTAGGCTTGATTCTCGAGGAGCAACATAATTACGTTGGTGCCGCCGATTTTCTAAGACGAGCCTTGGATTTGGACCCTGGTGATTCGAAGATAATGTCGGAGGCAGCGTGGTGTGATGTGCTTAGGGGCAATTACTCAGAGGGGTTGAGTAGGTTGAAGGAGTGCCTGAGCCAGATAACTGGTATTGATGCTAGATCGCGCGATTTCAAAGCCCAAGTGCTATGGAGAATCGGGCAGGCACTTTGGAGCTCTGATGGTAAGTATCTCCTTTCAGAGGAAGGTTCTTGGTGGCTGATGCGTATTACAGAAGGGTGTAGAGCCGACCGCAGTGGGCCATATCGTTACTTTAGGTCTGCAGTTGAGAGTAATCAGAACTTTGCGCCAGCCTATACCAGTCTGGGAATTTACTACCAGGATATCGAAGGAAATTCGGACAGGGCAGACAGATGTTTCCAGAAGGCATTTGAACTCTCATCTGGAGAATTAGAGGCTGCCGAGCGCCTTGCTAGGAACTTTGCAGAGGGCCGAGAGTGGGAGTTGGTTGAGATTGTGGCAAGAAGGGCCGCTGAGGCCGATAAGAAGAGATCGGTACCCGGGAAGGGTGTCAGTTGGCCGCAGAGTGCTATTGGTGTTGTAGAGCTAAACGCCCAGAACCCTGTTTTGGCTATACCCGCTTTTCGAGCTGCTTTGGGTACTTCACCTGACGATTTCCATTCGTTGGTAGGCCTAGGAGAGGCGTATGCATCAGTGGGAAGGCACCTTTCAGCCTTGAAGGTCTTCCTCCGAGCGGAGGCCCTTGATCCGACAAATTGGTTCGCCAAGTATATGTTGGCTAATGTAAGGCGTGAGATTGGTGAGTATGAGGAAGCGTCTACTGGCTATCGTACGGTACTTGAGTTAAGGCCGAAGGAATTTGGCGTTCTTGTTGCATTATCTGAAACTCGATTGTCTTCAGCATGGCATTATATTGAGACCGGGTTTTTCGGACGTGCTGCTGAGAGTGCTATCGAGAGCTTAGAAGTCGCGCAAAAGATTGTCAAAGAGAGGCCAGATGCCTTCAATCTCTGGAGGACTGTTGGAGATTGCTGTCTAGTCTTTACCTGGATACAGAGTTTGGGAAACCGCATGCCTAGAGGTTTGGTTGTGCAGATACTTAAGACCGAAATCGACTTGACCGAGTTTGACATCCTTTCAGAAGTTGATGGTGTTGGTTCTCATGCTTTGGGCGATTCCGAAGTCGATGATCTCACCTTTTGTTTGAATATGGCAATACTAGCGTATAAGAGGGCCATTTATGCTAGTGCGGAGGATAGACATGCGCATGCCGTTGCATGGTTCAACCTGGGCTGTGCTGAGTATAGATCCTATGTTATTTTACCTGGCAGACCTATGAGGCATAGGATGGCGGCCATTCGGTGCTTTAAGAGGACCATTAAGCTTGAGCCCGGGAATCATGAATTCTGGAATGCGCTTGGCGTTGCCACAGGAGAACTCAATCCCAAAGTAGCTCAACATGCTCTTGTTAGGGCATTATATATTAACGAGAAGAACGCTAGAGTTTGGGCGAATTTGGCAACATTATATCTCTTGCAGGATAATATACAATTGGCAAATGAAGCCTTTTCTAGAGCTCAGAGCGCCGATCCGGAATATGCATTGGCATGGGTTGGGCAGGGCATCATTGCTTTGATGACAGGTAATGAAGCAGATGCACAAGACCTATTTGAGCATGCCTTTGAGATAGCGGACAGTTCCTCCGTGAGTACGATATGGCCCCGAGCATGCTGGGCGTAGGCTAATCTGTGGCAGTCGCTCGCGAAACGTCGGTTTTCAACAGCAGCGTTTGATAAGGTCATTCAGATGCCACACGAATCTGAGCTGGTTTCTTTGGTAGGGCCAATATTTGCATTGCAAAAACTACGGCAGGAGGTATCCGATGAGCCCATTGCGCTTCGTCTAGCGGCACTATTTGGCGAGCGGGTAAAAGACTTTGTATCAGCCTCAGAGAAACTCCAGGTTGTTTGTGAAAAGGTTGAGCAAAAATACGAAACTACAGAGTCAGAGGAGGACCTGATTTGCTATGCACAGGCGAAGGCAGACCTTGCTAGGGCTAAGCTTGGTCAGGAGGACTACGAGGCAGCGATAGAGAATGCTACGCTTGCATTAGATGTTTCTGGGGATATTTCAAGACTAGACGAGTGCCGGCTGTCGGCACATCTTACGGCTGGTTTGGGACATTACTATTCTGGAAACATGGATGAGAGCTTGGAGATGTTTAAGGCTGCCCTGAATGAGTCTTCGGAAAATCCAGATGTGGTCTGCTTGCTTTCTCAGGTCCTCTGGGCCAAAGGCGGGAACGACGAGAGGGATGTTGCAAGGGAGCAATTATTTACTTGGTTAGTATTTATTTCTTCATTCATCTTAGAGAATTTCTGACGGAAATTTGATAGTATTGAAAATAATCCTGATCATCTGCGATCTATAATGCTGCTCGGGGCTATCGGAGTCTTAGATAACAATGAAGACGTCTTGGAAGCTGTTATGGATGATCTGCAGGCTTTTCGAGGTAGGGAAGGTTTAGTAAAGGCTTCAAAGCAACAGGTCGATGACTTGCTTACTAAAATGGCTCAGCTCCAAGTTAGTCTCTCAATCCTCCTTCCTACTTGGCCTCACTAAAAAACTTATTCCATAAAACAGGAACGAGAGGACGCTATAACAATAGCCACAACATCCATCTTCATCCAGCCCTCTCTTTCGAGCACATGGAACAATCTCGCAAAGCTATCTGATGGAAATGCTCATGCCAGGGCGATGGCACTCAAGGTAGCGCAGGAAAGCAAAGTATTAGATGTGGAAGAATTATCATTCGCCTATGCTCAACAAGGTATTATGAGCTGTGATCAGAGAGCAATAATAATTGCTCCATGGAAGGCTGAGGGGTGGTCTAGCCTTGCGGAGGACGTTCAGACTACTGTGTAGTTTAGGTTTAGTTTAGATCGACGGTGAATTCTAGCTGGTGTTAATTAGTCCGAATGATTTTCTTTCTTTCTTGTGGCGTAGTGAGCCATCAATGCCGTGAATGTAGAGATGAGACCTCGGTATCTCGCTCCTAAAAGCATAGCCTTTACTAGATTCCTAATGAAAGAAACTAGAGCGGTGAAATGTTTGCTCCAAATTTCGCTATCAAACACTGGGGCTCAGGTTAATATTCTATAATCTAATAGATTGGGAATTGATTAGGTGCAGATAATTAACTGCTATTTGTGCGATATTATCTGAGAGGTGCGAGTGTCTGGATGTGGGTCCGTTATCATCACCAAGTATCAATCGTGCATGATTCCCAAGGCCCATTCTCAACCTCACGCTGAAGAGTGGAAGCAAACATAACCTACGTTCTCATAAAATATATAAGTAAAAATCTGGTTGCGGGACTCACTTGCCTACCTACCCGCCTGTGGTCGGCCAAAAGCTAAGGCGGGCCTCAAATTCGCCGAGCTTCCGTTCACGACAAACACGACCTCACTCACACCTCTTCCCTTATTTTTTCCCTCCCTCTTCCAACCACGAACCGCAGACCGCAGACACCCAAAAAGAAAAAAAACTCCTGATTCACTTGCCAATTTTATCTCTAGAAACATCAAGGACATATCAGTCCTTTCCCGCAGCCCTTTTTTTCTTTCTAGAAATCTAAATCTCAAAATGTTTCTCTTCTCAATATTTCTCTTGTTCCTCATCACCCTCACATCTGCCACTGCCGTCGACTTCAATTTGGTGTCCCGCGAGTTGGCTGCTGAGCAACAAGCCTTCCTCTCCGACCCCCTCTGGGCCCAGCTTCTAGCTCTTTCCGGGGCCCCAGACACTGCCAAAGCGATCTGGAAGCCCTCACAAACAACATATTCCCCGACCCTCTCAACTACCAACACCCTACTCTACCCCCCACCTTGGCCGGTAAAGCCCTGGGGGTCCACTACGAGACTTCAGGTGGTAGCCCAGAGATGCTAGATATTACCATTCTTGTATCTGAACTCCGGGGGCGCTCAGGAGGGGTGGATCATTGGGGGCCAGGATGTTCAGAGCAGGGGAGTTTTAGGACTTCCCATGCGAGGACCTGTGCAGACTGGAGCTATACTACCGCTTGGGGGTTTTATTCATGGAGAGTTTGGACTATTGCTACTTGCGTTGAATTTAATCGAGCTGGGGGGAGATATGTGTTTCATCGGGAGCAGGAGTCGTGGTGGTCTGGCCAGAGACTTTACTAAGGAGGGAGTTTTTTTTCTTTCATTTTTTCTGCTATTTCTGTCCCCGGGGCTCGGCGGTTTTTAGGTGGATTACTGCTGAAATATATGAAATTTAATGAAAGTTTAATTCGCTACTTAATTTTAGCTCCTCTCTTTTTCCCTTGGTGAATATGAAAGGAAATGAACTTGAATATGCCATTGATCATAGCCAAGTGAAGATATAATCGGATTTTAGAGTATAGCGAGGAAGCCGCTGGGAGGTCGGGGGTGCTTCATTTTTCATCAGTTTACGCATAAAATTCATTGTCCATTTTTCATCAGCCCCAAAATAAAAACTATTCGTCTACTATTCAAGCCACAGGGAAATCATGTCGGCACTTCTAGGGAAGCATCCCTCCATATGGGCTCGCAGGCGAGGTCTCCCGGTGAGGAAGAGCCGAACTTTTAGGTTCTCGTGGATACTGCCCCACGACGAGCCCTCATTATCGCCCGGCCCCTTTGCAGGTGATAGCCCAAAAGGCCTGTACGAAGGAAATCCCACTGGAAGGATGGCACAAGATTTGTGATCGTTCTCCATATTTCTGGGATTCGGAATTTGCCATTGATAGCCCTCCTGTTCGCACATTTGAATCCCCTTCTGGAATATCTCCCGGGGTTCTCATCTTATTCCGCTCCAACTTTAGGTTCTCGGCATTTGGCTCACTGGGGGCGGGGCCGTTGCGATATTGGCACCACCAACTTTATTACATAGTGCGTCCATCACAAGGGAACTGATGCTGATACCTATTTGATGCCCGTAACTTCGCATACTCTCTTGAGAAGCCGTTATTCATATTTGGTAAATGCCTTGTTGGCTCCTAGGTTAGGGGGATTATAATAGAGAAATATTATTCCCAGGCAACAACCCGAATGTGATCTAAGACGTACGAGTAGCTGTGTCCGGTATGGGGAGAATTGGCTACGCCGGGAGGGTAGGAAGTAAGCTTGAGGGACTTCGCCGTTTGTGATTAACTTGATTTCTTCGAGTCAATAACCTCTGTATGATACCCTGGGTAATTCAATTTGGAGTGTCATAGCACACGATACCTCTTCGTGTCAGTTGAACAGAAGAACTGTCACATACAAACACCCACACTAATGTATAGAAATTCGGGAATATCGCAGTGCAGGGGATTCACGATGGGGAGAGCTGAAGTTCTCGATATAAAGACGGGTATAATACAAGGTATATACTTTCTTTAAGGAGGAGAAGGATGTGGTTTGTGGTGTCAGTTTTCTCGAGTTGGCTATAGGCTGCATCCTTGTTTTCTTGGCTTCGAGGTCGATTCCATAGTTGAAAATTCGGATGTGCAGTGTTGGGATAATTATAGCCCGACTGTCGTGCTGGGGAATGTGGAATTGAATGGACTGGGAGGGCGGGAGTGGGGGGTTCTTTTCCCCGTCTGCTAAGGTATATGTACTGTACTCTATAGAGGATGGGGCTACTTATGACTACTATATGTGGGATCTTGTTCCTTAAGACATGGTCACACCCCATTAATGAGTTTCTCTACATAATATGTAGTATTTCACTTTCGGGATAGGATAGGTATGTTGTTTCTTTCAGACCAGGCTAGGTTTTTTTATGCCTATATATATTGAGGGGATTGCTTTTGTTCTTTGGGTTTTAGCGGAATTCCGAGATATGTATTTTGACCTGCTGATATGACGTTCTTTGACATCACACACCTACTGGCTCTGTGAATTGGAGGATGCATCTTGTTATTGTTTACACGTATTCGTTCAGTCAGGAAGGTTGAAAAATTCTACCGTAAATGTCCTACTAGATTTTTGTCGGCTGGGGGCAGCACGTAATGGCAGTGCCTAGCAGCGCCATGATAAGTTACAGCAGGGTATCGGTATTCCATGCTGTAGAAAGACTTTGTAAACCCCAATGTCCAGCGAATACTACACTTAAAAATGCTAGGGGTGCATGTCGAGTGATGGCCAATGATCCTCGCATCAATAAGGTTTCAGAGGGTATTCAGGGGGTAGTTTGAAAAGAGGGCTTTGGCACTGGCATCTAGAGTCGGATGCACTAGTGCTTTGTGGTGACAAGTGCTTTAGAGCTGTGGGATGTTATCTTGATTCTTATTCAAATTTGACTTCACGAATACTTAAGATTGCTGGGAGCGGGGGCTCCATCTTATGTTTGCTTTTTGGTTCTACTCAATTTGATAGGGGGCTGAGTTTGTGTGCTTATCCTTTAGCAATGTCGTACAGAGCTAATCCATGAATGCTATCTTACAAATTAGTGATATCCGGAAAAATATTAAAAATAAATAAAAAATAGATGGAAGTTAGAAAGTAGAGATGGAATAGAACATGATGTATACCGCGCACTTGATACCCACCCTGTCCACCGCCGCCGGAAAGCTGGAGAAGCGTGGAATCCCCTCTTTCCCTTCCTATGCATTGGTATGCACCGGTGTATAGCTGGTGACAGTCTTCCTGCCACTTTAAAGATACCATTGGGTTGGGGAACTTGGACTGTATCATCACAGATATTTTTAAGACCACTTGATTATATGCTTTACTGCCTGGTAAAGGGGAGTTTAGCGACGTGTATCGGATGGATATTTAACGGGGATGCATTCTTTCGTAAGGGAAGAGTTGGTTAGGATGAAGTTACCGGTAGTGCAAAAAAACGTAGTAATAACCTAATAGTGGTTCAAGACAGGGTATATAGTCCCACGGAGGGGGATTTTTTTGTTCTCTTTCTTACCGTGCTTGGTGAAATGTATTCCCTTATTACTGCGTGTAAGTGCGAGTGCGAGTATGAGTAAGATTGTGATTTTGACGTTGCGGTCCCTCTCGGCTTGGACATCTAGGTTCTCTTCTCACCGCTTCTTTACCTCGGGGTGGGTTTATTAGGAAAAATTTATGAATCTTGACGAAGAGAAATGCAACTAATTCCCTCATGGTGACTATTCAATGCCCTATCGGGAGCGTACATATCACATTTCTTTTACGCTGCTTGGGACAAGTACAGAGTATCGAGTTGGCACCGAGGGCTCCGGTCACATGACACTTTGTTTAGTCAATTATAGTCTGAAGCCGCTTGCAATTTGCTGGCATTGGAAAAGAAAAATATACAACAGCAATAACCAGCACCCCTCGTTATGGCCTCAACAAATAAGTTAAATACAAGGACAATAGTGGAATCGAGGTTAAACTCTACCGACATCCGGGAACAATTCTACCAACTTCTCCTGGCCCGAGTCAACCGCGGCTTGAAAGGGTGTCCTCCCAGGGACATTGGTGATGTCAAACCTAACATCCTCCCTTTCGACCAAGGCACCCACCATGCGCTCGTCCGCCCAGTGCACAGCGGAATGCAAAGGAGTGCACCCATCCGTGTCCTGAGCATTAACATCAATATCAGGATGTTCCAGAATCATGCGGAAAGCCTTCTCATTATGTATTCTGATCGCCAAATGCAGTGCGGTCCAATCGCCCGGGCCGGCACTGTTAACATTCACCCTCGGGTGCTGAATTAGCATGCGCAGGACCACGTGGAGGTTTTTACTGACGGCGTCGTGAATCGGTGCCCACCCGTTCTTGGACAGGCGATTGACGTCGACTCGTTTGTGCTGTAAGAGAGCCCTGAGCGTGGCCTCATCGCCCTTGCGGACTAGGTGCCGGATGGGAGACTCTCGCTTTTGATCTTCGACGTTCACATCGGTGTCTGGCCTTTCCAGCAACATCTTTAGAGCTCCCAGTCTCCCCATCCTTGTGACAATGGACAGGGGCGTTCGCCTATCCGAATCTCGAGTGTTCACTGCGACCCCGCAGTCCAACAGAGTGCGGAGAACTGCATCCGGCTGCGTGACGACAGCGCTATTCAACAGGGTGCCGTTCCCCACGTACTTCAACAGCCCGCGCTCGAGTAATCTTTTGACTGCGGCCTCATTTCCGCGCTCGGCGGCGAAGTATAGAGCCTTTAAACCGTATTCTTCGCAGAGGGCGCGGTTGTCGCGGAAGTTATTTATGAGCAGGGGAGATAGAAGAGCGTGTGTAAAGTGATTGGCCAGTATGAGTGAGAGGAGGGATGGTGGGGGTACGAACCCAGCAACGAGGAGGAGGACTTCGTTTGGGAGCTCGAGAAGTTTCATTATGGTAATTGCGTGGCCGGGCGTGTTGGTTGGATACCGGCAGGTGTTGTGGGTGTCCTTGTGGGGTGTCGGGGGAGGTCGTTGAAACTTGAAACTGAACAGGATAATAGACAGGGCTGGTGAGCCAAGACTTTGCCCAAGATCGGGAAGTCAATGGAAAGGGAGGAGGAAGTTCTGAGCCTTGATTTCGTCTTTTACCTACTGTGTAGCCACTGGTAGAACATAGCCTTACTATGTAGGTAAATGTATATAAATTTTTGCCGTAGTGTTATCCACTTGTGTGGCGTTCATTAGAGCTCCAGCAATGTACTCGAGTACATAGGTACTGTACTCTACCCTAGCCGCGTCTTCAAGAAGGTTGACGCGATGAGTGAAGATGTCTGTAAACCATTAATTCCGGGCAAGGCGGTTAATTATATCGTATCATAGTGAGTTTTATCGTGGCTTAATAATTTCTAGGTATCGGTGCTGTGAATGGCGGCGCTAGACGCGACTGATCCATGTTTAAGATCTCCAACCTCTCGCCTTGTATTGTGTTCTTGCAAGTTACTCGCTATGTTGCACTCAACCCCTGCTACTAGCTAATGTACTCGTACGGTACTGCCTTCTTAGTCAATTCCAGTGAGGACGGTCATTGATCGCTCATCCAATGTCGTGTCGTATGCTAGGACCTATGATTATGCTTGGGAGGGATCTCCGGTTGGTATTTGATGTGTGGACTGCAAGCGGTTTACTCGTAGTATCGTGCTCAAGTACAGCAGGAGGAATTTTGCTTTTATGCACTCTCCACTCGGCCGCCCAAGTACCCATTTCCGACGCTCCAGACCTGACACGGGGGCTACGGGCTCGTGCAAACAATGGTTTCCGTGTCGCTGAATTCAATACTGCATTTGATCTACCATGATGCGACATGCGGGTGGCTAGTATATCGCTCTGTATAGCACGAGCACCTCTCATTAGTATTGCCAAAGTGGGGAAGTGAGAGGGAAGAGAGAGGAGGATGGTTTGGAAGTTTCTCTTTCTTTTTCTTAGGCCTCCACTCCATCTGCCGGAGCCTAGAGGGGAATGCGATAGCTTAGAACACACAGTGCCCGTAGACTATCATACTCGAGTACAAGCGCCTGATGCAGTTTCCATTTCATCTCGTTTGCTGATAACCCTGTCGATGTCAGTATAATATCAGACTGTAAGAGCTTGGCATCAAAAGAAACGAGCCCCACAGGGTTTTCCATACAAATGCCCATTCTCAAAAGGTGCCTGCTCACCATAATATGAGAAGAACCCAAGGAATTTCTAGATAGCACAATTTGACATGAAGATCCACATAATTGAGCACCAGGTCACAGAGGAGATTCTAGGGATTTGGAGTGCCAGGGTTCTAAGAGAAGAGTCTAAAACAGTGCCAAGACAGTGAGCTTGGATGGGATTTCTGGATTGTAACTATGCTGGCTAGCTTCACACACTTGGCTGGCAAGGGAAAAAAAACCGGCAATTTTATGTTAAATTCTCTGTGATTTCTTTTCACTTGATTACTTTTTAAAGAACAAAAATTGTTGTGCACTATTGCAGTGGTTGGCTAAACTTGGTAAATTTTTATGGAAAACCCGGGGGAAGGGGCTCTTTTCTTTTGCTGTCAGGATCGTATCATACTGTACAGTACATAGCCCTGAACAGATAGGGCAGGGCAAAGAAACGATTGCTATCATAGTATCATAGTCAAGGGTTGCCTACAAGCTACCAGTACTGCACTGCAGACCCTTTTGGCACAATTGTGACCTCTTTCATAAAATATCGGTTTGACTAGGGGGTGTTTGGCATAGCGACGGTTGAGTGGTAAACCCAAGGGCTAGGTATTCTAAACCCACTCAAACTGCGGTTCCAGTGGTTTTCCCGCTCAACAGTCACTGTGCCAAATAGCCCCAAAGTTTTTATATATGTGGAGAAGGGCAAACTCACCTGCTCCGTCCCGTATATCGCCCACTTCCGGCTCTTGCCCGAGACGTTACCACCATCTCCTCTATCGTACCTCGTACTACAGGTATCATATCACAATTCCCCCAGCCATGATTTTCAAATACCAGATTGCTCGGGGAACCCGGGGTGGTCGTACCGTTGTAAGTCGCCCTCAGATACCTTTTCCGTATTTTTGACGGCAATCTTATTCTAAAGAACTTTCATCACTCCAGCTTGGGATCCTCCAATCATCACCTATATTTCCTCGGCCGAATTTGCCCCTCTCTTTCCTAACGGCCCGGACACTCGCTACAATCACCCTTCCCCCACCGTCGGATGCACAAACCCGAGCCATCAAGATTCTACAGATGAGCCGAAACAATGTCCTTATCAATGCGTGTGCAGGCTCCGGAAAAACCACCACAATTCTTCATCTCGCCGCTGCAAGACCGGCCCTGGATTTCCTAATCTTGGTTTACAACAACCGCTTGATGATGGAAACCAACGAACGTATTAGAGGCCTAGGACTGAAAAATGCCGTTGTCTATAACTACCACACGCTCGGTCATAGGTTTTATTCCCCTGAGTGCGATACCGATCAAGGTCTGAAGCGAATTATCCGGGATAAACTTCCGGTTATGCATGGAAAGAAGCTTCCGCCCTGTGACGTTCTTGTGCTTGATGAACAGCAAGATATGACGCCTATCCTGAAAACGTTCATTGATAGGGTGGTACGAGATATTGAGGATATAAAATATAGCGGAAGTCTTGGGGGTAGTGAGGGGGGGGTAGGGGAGCGGGAAGGGGAAACTGGAGAGATTGATCTGAGCGGCGCAGGGAAACGGTTTAGTCGGGTTAGGCGTGTGCTGCTTGGGGACCCGCGACAAGAACTGTACGGGTTTAACGATGCCGATGAGCGCTTCCTAACATTAGCACCACTTCCGGAATTATTCGGGAATGGAGAAGAGTGGGAACAGATCGAACAAAACATATCATACCGTTTGACGAAACCGAATGCAGACTTTATCAACAAGCAGATGCTGAAGCCAGTGCCAGGAGGGGAAATTATATCCATCAAAGACAAAGCTTCAGATGGTTCGGCTTTTCCGAAGCCTCGATATGTGTTCTATGAATCACTTAGCGATCATATACAGGATTATGCGCCCTATTGGGAGGTCCGATACCTGCTCGAAAAAATGGAATACTCACATATTCTCGTTCTTGCACCCTCGTTAAAGAGTCGCCACGTTATCGATCTCGCGAACTGCCTGGCTTTGGAGGGGCGTCCTGTCCATTTCCCTGACTTTGAGGACAGCCAAGGCAGCCGAGGTGTCTCGCTTTCACACTCTAGAGGGAAAATAGCCGTTTGTACCTATCACCAATCTAAGGGAATCGAGCGCGAAGCCGCTATTGTGTATGGCTTTGACGAAAGTTACCATCTCTATTACACCGGGACTCCTGATAATCCCCTAGTCGCTAATAACCCACAGTATGTGGCTGCAACGAGGGCTAAAACAGATCTAGTGATTCTGAATTGTTGCGAACACAATCACCTTCCGTTCGTGGACTTGGAAAAATTGGGAGATACTTGCGAGATTGTGAATGGGGAAATCCATTCCCCTCCTTGTCCGGGAGGGGAAGGGGGGGGGGAGGCTAGTTGCATGCAGATTGCCGTCACAACCTTGACTAGGAACATCCGTGACCGAGCAATGTCGGCGTGCATTCAGGAGTTGGAGCTTGAGCAAATATCCCCGGCTTACCAAGGAAGTTCCCCGCCTTCGGAGATCAGGATCGGTGGAGGGCTTGTGGAAGGTGTAGCAAGCATAACGGGATCTGCAGTACTGGCAATGTACGAATACTACACGAAGGGGCAGCGTGTTAGCTGCCGGCGCCTCAGTGCACTCAGTAGGCTGTTTCAGCGCTTCAATGCGTATAACGGGGGGGGAGTGAATTGGGGGGCATCGCTGTTTAAACGAATTGAAGATTACCGACCTGATATCAATAATCATCTACGAGATGTTGAGCAGAAAATGATTGATAAGCGACTGGAAGATGGCGATATTTTATTTTTAGCAAACTTCTCGAAGGCCATCCGTTCTGGAATATTGGTCAAGCTCCTGTCAATACCGCTTGATTGCTATACATGGTTTGAGCCAAAGCACAGGCAGAATATGCTTCGTATCCTCTCCGATCACATTCCTTTTGGTGGCCGGTTTGAGCGGGAGGTTGACTATACATTCCCCGGATCCCTGTTCCCTGATGGAACTGGCGATGGCGGGGTATGTATATGTGGAGAACTTGATGTCTCAGATCTCGCAGGCAAAAAATACATATCGGAAGTGAAATACGCGCAGAAGCTACGGGCTGAAGACATATTGCAACTTGCGTTATACGCAGGGATCGTAGAGGCAAAGCATGGAAAGGGTTTTACTTGCAAGCTCATAAATGCGAGGTCCGGAGAAGTCATTAGGATCAGCCCGAAGACGGAAAAATCTTACGAGAAGATCATTCAACATGTCATAGGTTCAAGGGGTACCAAATCTGCCCTAGCGAAATTACCGGACGAGGAATTCATAAAAGAGGCAGGGAATGCATTTGAGAACTATATTGCTCCAGTTGTGTTACCTTCTTGGTTCAATGGTCAGAAGATCTCGAGGAGGAGCAAAAGCACTACTGTTAAAGATGCGATGAAATCCAACCCAAAGGGCACTTCAGAGTGGACCACTAGGGCTGCCAAAGAGCCCGCATGAGCCCGCCATGTCATCTTAGCATTATAGACCTGATCTCGTCTCCTGTTATTTTTTCTTTAGTGGAAATCGTATGATATCATGCATTTTTCACCTGAGTATTTCTCTTATTTCTGTTGGTTAGTTAAGTCTCGTATCTTTTTACTTCTGGGTTTCGAATTGAGCGGCTTGGGTTTTGGCGAGGGGGTCGGGTGCTTGCTTAATTTATCAATCACTTAGCCTCCCTCTTGTCTAGGAAGGGGTAGACATTTTGTTGTTTATAATGTGCCATTTCTCTCAGCTTCTTGTAACTTTACAGAATAGGTACCTGGTACGGTATAATACCACCTTGAGGTGGTTAGATTGCCCCCCAGGCCGTGAAAGATCAGAATCGTGAGCGGACTACTCCATAGTATATCGTGGTCTCCCTGAAGAGTGGAAAGGCCATGATGTAGCCCGGGAGCCCAACCTCTATGTGGCTTTCACCGAAAAGGGGGCATAATCCGGTACCACGACCCCCGGGACTCGGGAGGGGGGGGGGATCATGAAGATAACGGGTTCGGGCTGCCGATTGACCTAACTGTCTCTGTATGATACAACTCACCGATGCCTGGCCGCTCGCTCACCATATCCTACTAGCGGGGGTGGGGGTAAACTCCCGAATGGAGAATAGCTACTGTGCTCGACCACAGCGGCGAAAACCCCGTCGGCTTTGCAGACATGCATCATATTGACTGGTTGTTACGATCTTGGGTGACCATGTGGAATCCCAGTTGCCAAACTCTTTTATTTTGCCATTGGTCTGCGCTAATCTTGTTTGGTCTCTTGTGCGAGAATTAGTCATTGATGCTTTGGGAATGCGGTCCGGGAGAAATGGGGGAGGTAGTCATGGGATATCACTCGTGGTTATTTTTATTGGAAATAGTGAGAGAGTATGTTTGGATTGATTCACTCTCACAATCAAACTTGACTAGTACTTGGGAGAGGGGGGAGTATTGACAGGAAATTGCACTACTCAGACAATCTGGTTGTCCTAAACAAATCCATAATCTTCGTCCTCAGAATCCCTGTCCTCCTGGGAAACTACCCCGGGATCAAACTCAGTATCTTGGTTCTCCAGCCTTGCCAACTAACAAAATATTGGTGCTATAGCAGCGTTTGTCCTCTCGAACTGGAGTTCGGTCTCTTCCAAGTGGTTGTATAGTGGCTCGAGGAAGTCATTGAGATGCTTGGTGAGAGCGGCCTTATATTCAAGAGTAAAGGTCCTACTAGTACTTTAGATAATTTAAGAGAAGAGATTCACCACAATCATACATATTTACCAAATAGAGAACAAGAGAGCAGATCACAAGAGGTTATTTTTATTTTTTTTACAACCAAGAAATCTCGCTTGCAGAGCATTCCCCCCAACCTAACCTGTTACCTCAAAGGGATCTGTTCTATCTACATCCATATTTCAGATATCTTTTTTTCAAGCAAAATGGCACAGCAAAATCCACACCTGGCTCAGTTTCACCCAAATTCCCCTTCTTCAAGATTCATAATTAGCAGTGCCTATCGATGACATTTTCGAACGGCTCGACATTGTAACCCATAGTTGCAAGAGTGCCATTAATCCCATCAATCTGGTCTTTGAAATTGCTCATCTCGTCCTCCGTAGCTTCAATTTTGGTGTTAATGGAGGCAAGACGGCGATCGCGGGTACGTTCAGTGATCTCATCGTCTTGATCGATCTCCTCGACAAGGGCATAGCGTTCTCTGTTTTCTTCCATAAGGTCGAAGAAGGAAATTTCGAGTTGATCGCGTCGGTTTAGCAAGTCCGTCACCTCACGAGAGGGGCGTGGTGTGCGTCTGGGGGGCATCTGAAACTTGCTTTCTTGAATGGGTTGAATGAAGATTATTAGTAATAGTATTCAGCTAGATAGATATAAAATGGTAGTGGGCTTACAAGTAGTAATGGGAGAAGCTAGGAAGATTTCAGGAGCAAATGAAATAACAGTGTGAGGTTGAGTGAAGGAAAGTGTAAGGAGGAAATGAGGGGGGAGGAGGGAGTGCTGGTTAGCTGATAGATATATGTAGGCTGGGTGTGAGGATGTGTGAAGGGTTAATGACCTAATTGAGTAAAACTTTTGAACATAGGGTTGTAGACAGAGTGGGTGATTGTTTTGGTGACTTCACAGGAAATGACTCGAGCAGAAAATCTGAGCAATTGTTGGAATCAGCTCAGATATGTGTGACAAGAACAATGGTTTCTTGGTAGCTACCATGTGGGGAAGATCCAATAATTTAGAATCTGTTTGGATACAACCATTCCTTTGTATTGTCTCATACAAACGACTACTTCCCTTCTGTTCCGAGTCTAAAGGGTCTGAAACAATTATTTCTACAGGTGAAATAGTAACAAAATGGAACAGTTGCTTTTTCTTCCCATCCCGTTTTTCCAAACAGGCTCTTCGGATACAACAAAAGAACGCTTATGATGGCTGTACCTATCCGACATCTACCAATCTTGTCTTTCGCTACTCACTATATCTATGATACCACGCTACGCTGAGAGAGGGAAAAGGGCTCACAAGGAAATGGATAGGGAGAGCGGAGCAAGAGTGAAAACGGCCAAAATGTCTATAGCTTTCAAGACCCACAGCCGCTTTCCGAAGCCAAAAAGGAGGCAAAAGGAATTTCCCCTTCTTTTCTGCCTCCCCGCCGATCTCCAACCTTCAGGCCTAGAGTCGGATTCTACTATCGCGTATAGTAGCAGGATTGACAAGCCCCGCTGCCCTATTGGTGGGGGCTAGGTCCCCCCAATCACCCAGTCCCCATAGGACGGGATTTTTAAAATTATCCTGCCCTACGTGACGGATTATTCAGTGGCAACTCATTGTATCATAAGCGTGAATTGAACTCCTTTGCGCCCGCTGCTTGCGATGGGGGTTAATTGGTTCTTGACATGTCAACAACTTCGTCAGCTAGGTATGATATTTCATGGAATATCAACTTGGGAACAAATACTTATCCCACTGAAAGCTGGATTTTGGGGTTGTGGTGGGAATGGTGGCACATCTCTTCCTAAGTTGTCCGTGGATTTCAATGGAGGCATTTATTGCTCCTTGGATGTCTCCAGTGAGGGATTCTCTACGATATTGAACAGAATTGGTGCTTTTTGCTCTTGTTGCCACCATACAGTAGGATATGAAGCCACACAACCCGAGCTATACTAGTGGTATAAATACAGTTCTAGAATTCCACATGCGCAGACTGTAGTCTCTATAGTAATAGCAACTTGTGCCTCAAAAATATTACTGGGGCTTCAAAGCAACAATAGAAAATGTTGGGAGGCCTCATTGGGTAGCCCGGGGTTTGGCCTATTTCAGCCCGACCCAACCCAGCTACGATACCGCCCCTGAGTAGCCTAACGATTGCCCGACTTATTGGAAGGCTTGATGCACGGTAGGGGTTCTAAAACTTTACTAGAACGGATGGGTTTTGGATAGATTTGGATGGCATCTTTTTCCCCCAGTTCAGCAACCAATACCATAGGCCATCCATCCGTCCAGAAGCTTTGAGTGTCCAAGGTGAAACTTTGGGCGTGTGGAAGATCGAAACCATAAGCTACATGCTATTTGTGGGTAAAATGCATGAACTAGGTATATTTAAATTGGTTTGTCGCTCCGGTCCACGTTAACAAGATCTCAGCCCGCGAAGTTCCTGGATGGTCAGATGGGCTTCTTCCCGAACGCGGAAGGGAAGCTGAACTAATCAATTCTGGTACGATACTAGATTCCCTTCCCGAACTCGTCCAAATCCTCTAAGGGTTTCAGATCTCGACAAGATAATGAAAATTAACCTTGCTCTATGCAGTCAATGGCGGTATTCCTTTCCTGCCAGAAAGTTATGGGACTATTGACACGACAAACTCCAAAGTGCTACCAATCTAGAAGTTTGATTCTTGTTCGTGCACTTGCCTTTCCACGGCGGAAGAGATATTCTAGTACTTTACGCAGCGAATGGCCATGCTACTTACTTCTTGGCATGGGCAATTTGATTTCCGGGCACGACTCTTGCCGCACTGATTTGTTTTTGGTTCTGGAATTTGCCTTTATGCACCGTTCTGAGCTTGTTCCTATTCGTTGAGGGTGATGGCCGTTGATGTGTCAGCCAAATCATCCAACTAGCGAAAGTGGTGGCGCGAACTCCTTGCAGGGCGACCTAGTGGTCTTCATACCTCTCCTCCCTTCTAGTTCTCTGGTCGCACCTTCCGTTCCATACTTTCTTCTACTCGTGGTCGGTTTCTTTTATAGTATGTTTCCAATACCAATCTTCGTGTCCCTCGTCCTATGCTGGGCTGACATATGGATTTCAATAGACTGGTGGTCTATGCTTCAGAGATTGATCCTGCGGCCTGAGACTGATACCCGCTGACTCGGAGGCTTGTTCTCTCCCCCCCCCCCTCTTTCCCTTTGATATATTATTTTTTTGCTTAACCGCCGTCCTTGTTTGTCTATTGAAAAGTAGGCACTCCTAAGTTTCTGCAGTGTTCTTAATAGCAAGACTATTTCTCATTGGTGTACTTTCCCATGTTCCAAGATTTGCTCTATGCTTCTATGCCAGTTCCTATAAGCCTGTTCCCAAAGCATTTATCTGCCACAAAGTAGAATTTCTTTTCTTTGATCTTTAGCCATTATTCCCCCGAGTAACTTTATGTGATCAAGCTTGCTCTCACTATATATGTTGATACTACGCTAGTCACTCACCACAGTGGTGCAAGTAGTCTCCCTCTGTAGCGTTACCGGAAAATGCCTTAAATTTATCCTATTTGGTGAAATAGAGAAACGAGCTATCATACTTACAGTACCCTAAAAATCAAAATCAAACTTTCACGCCATCAAATACTACCGCCATCACAATATTGTAAACAGAAATGAAATGCAGAAGAAAACCCCTAACCATGCGTGTCCCCAAATCTACATAACCGTAGCATCCACAATCTCTGCCAACCATTGCCTCAAGGCCAACGCTAGAACGCCAGGCAACTCCTTAATATCGCTAACGACAAGGTAAAACCCGAACGGGAACGAATCCAAATATTTATACATCTTCAACGCCATACCCCCGTTCTCGTCCCGCTCGAACCTCACCCCCTCGAGTGTGAGAATGCTTGCCTCGCGGACGGAATCCACGATGACAAACACGATCATAATTTTCTCCTCCTGGGCTTTGCGCACTAGTCGGCGGAGGGTATCGTGGTCCTCGCATACGCCGTCGGAGACAATGATTTCTAGTTGCCAGAGGTCGGCGTTGGAATTTGTACGCGCGGACTGAAAGATGGAGAGGGACTTCTCGAGAAGGGTTTTCACGTTCGTTTTAGTTTGGTCGAAGGTGAAACTTTGGAAGATCTTCACGCCGGATTCGGAGGTGAAGGGTTGGCCGAAGGGGTGGATTAGACGGGTTACTTCGCCGAAGCTGACGATGGAGATTTGACCAACTTCGAGTTGGGAGAGGGCCTTTGCAACTAGAGTCACGGTTTCAAAGGCTAGGTTGACAGAGTTGGACTCTGCCATGGATTTCGAGTCGTCGACTGCTATCATTACCTGGTATTGGCGCTTGCTAGGCTTTGTACGGCGCATCCAAATCTTGTCTTTTTTGTACTGACTTGCAATGTATGGAATGATACGCTTCATATTCAGTCGCTTGCCGGTTCGGAAATCTCCTCTCATCTTGGTAGCTAGAGTAGGTTCGAGAATCAGTCGGAGCTGCTCGCATAGACCCATTGATAGATCCTTTGTTGACTGTTCGTGCTTCCGCCATAACTCTCGCGACTCTGCCCACGAATGGCTGTTCACCAGTTGAGGTGATGAATCGGCTCCTTCTAGTTCTTCGTCGGTCATGTCCATGTCCTCAGGCTCCAAATTAGATTCAGCATCTTCCCGAGGAAATATTTGCCGCCTAGATTTTGGCTCTAACGATTTCCCAATGATTGCGCCGGCACGGCATTCTTCCGCCGATTCCGGACCATCAACATCTCTGTCGCCGGAACCCTCCATTTCATCATCCGCAACATTGCCCTCCTTCGGCTCCGATCCATCATCCTCAAAGGCCTCCTGCGGCCGTGTAGTCCCCGAGTCAATCGCCGTCGAATCGTCAAGCGAGTGGGCTTGGTCTTCAGTCGCTGCGCCAAGAGCCTGTGCGTCAGCGACGGCTTCTTCGTCTGGCAAATGCTCGAATTCTGGGTCGTCAAGTTCCTAACATGCAGGGTTAATAATCGGAAATAATTAAAATTGCAGTTTTCTGCTCTTACCATATTGTCAACTTGGGGGCGTTCCGTGTCCTGGGCATCTAAAATATCTCGGCGACTTCGGTGCCATTTTTCCAGCACGTCACCAACTTTACGGAAAGATTCCTGCTCTTCCTTGACATGCTCGTCTTTGGGGACTTGGTCGTCGCTCTGGAGACTTGCATCTTGTACTGTAGCTTGACCGAATTTCTGGCCGTGCGCTTGATCTGCATCCGCGCTGTTGGATTCTGGCGGTTCGCCCGATTTCGCTTCCTCGCCCGACTGCTGCTGAGCCGAGTTCTGCTCCCCACCATCCTGCTGGTCGGCACCGCCATCATGTGCTCGAGCCTCGCTAGGCGTAATTTGCTCGGTTTCCCTAGAATTCTGCTCTTCGTGGGTTTGGAGGAGAGAGTTTTGCTCTTGATCTTCGGGGGCTTCCTGACCTTGATCCATCTCCTGTTCGTTCACCTCTCCCTCTTGTTCGGCCCGCTCTCCTTCATTGTCATTCTCGTCTTTCGCATCCTCCTGTTCGCCGGCCTCGGGGTCCTTTGCCGAATCCAACTCAGGGAAAGACTCTTTTTTCCCGTCTTCCCCTTCGTCGTTTTGGATAGGCTCTTCCTCATAGGCAGCGTCTGAGAGGTCGTCCATATTTAGATCACCATCTTCATCTCTTTTCTCATCACCATCGAGTTCAAGATCATCCGGTAAGTCAAGTGTATCGACTTCAGGAATATGTGAGTCCATTCCGTTGGCTGTCTCTGGCCGGACCTCGTCCTCTTCATCCGCTCCTTCACCTTCATTACTCGCGTCGTCCATCTCGAGCTCTCCTTCCTTGCCTGCTAGGCCACGTTGATTTTCGTTATTCTCCTTCTTCGCTTCGATATCTTCTCCTTTATTTTCTGCACCTTTTGTTTCACCCCCCTCTTTTTCCTTAGCATTGTCATCTCCTTTCCCATCCCACAGCTTTTCGTCCACGGCGGTAGGATCAAGATCATCAACACCGCCAGTTTCCTCGTCCATATCATCCTCCGCTTCATTGCCGGAGCCCTCCCCACTATCATCTTCTCCCTTGTCCGACATATCGCCCAATTCGCCTTCCATCTCACCTTCAATGCCTATCGCATCTTTCTCATTCTCGATCTCTTTTTCTCGCTCTTCGTTTTTCTCTTGGGCCAGGTCCGAAAGGTCTTCGTCGGCTTTGATCTCTTTGCTAATGTCGTCCGCACCTTCGCCTTCTCCGAGGCCGGTTCCGCTCTCAAGATCTTTCGCGCTGCCAGCTTCTTCACCTTGTCCCTTCTCCTCTGGCATGCAGAAGCCTTTTGTCAATACTGTAGTAGCAGACTTGCAAAGGATATAAGTAGTCTTGGAGGTAACACGGTAGTAACACAGTGCCTCTCGAAGTGCCTCTTGACAGATGTTAGCGTACTCCTGGACAATCGGGTAATAGGCTGCGAACAGCGCGCGCGCAGCCTGTGAGGTAATTTCAGTTGTATCGAATGGCCGGAGTCTTGCCACCAAAGCTAGAGTCCCTGCTGCCCTGCGAGCTATATCACCCATGTGTAGAGACCTCATGCTAGACGCAGACGCAGATTGGAATTGGGTCAGCCAGCCGGTTTGCTGGGGTGATGGTGGGTAAAATGTCCGGGAGCCCTTCAATTTTTGCAGGCTGACGAATATAAGATCGCAGAGGCCTTGTAGTGAAGTGTCAATTATCTGCAGTGACACAGAAGAATCCGCATCCGCGGGGGCTTTCGGTTGGTATTCCCGAGAAAGCAAAGACGCTATAGGGTGGATTATATAAGATATTTCTGGTCGTTTATGTCTGAGACACTCTGCATTTGAGTTCATTCTAAGCAGTGTCTCGATGGCCCGGTTCATCAACACCACAGCCGAGTGCTCCCAGACACCATCATGGATAGCGAGCGCCTTCCTAAAGCTAGCATCCAAATCTATGGCGGCTTCGCGAGACTTCTCAAAGAAAAATTTGGCATCCTCCAACTCGATCCCACTAAAATCTGCGTGAATCCTCAACAACTCGACAGCCAGGCCAAGAGTCTCCGGAAGCCACAGAAGCTTCCTCCGGATATTGACATACTCCTCGGGCACAATACTACTGTCTCCATAAAGATCCGGATGCTCCATCTTCAAGTTGGATAACGTTTTATACTTCTCAACAACCTGCTGCACACTCTTAAAATCCCTAAGTGAGGACGAAATCACGTCCCGCTGCTCCAGGACCATGGAAAACATATTTTCAATATACCCTACACTCCTCGCGACCTCCGGGCCTGTCAAGTCCGGCGTTGGTCCTGCCGCAGACCTCCGAATCTTTGGTAAGAGCTCTAAAGCTCGAAGGAAGTAATAAGATTCATCCCCGTCATTACCGGTTGGGACTGTCTCCGTAGTTGTGAGAACTGCCTCAAGAGTAGATTGTTTTTGCAGTTGAGAGCTACTAAGATTCCATTTCAACCCCATTTGCCGAAGTTCTTTCAATGCATCTGCGAATGCTTTTCGTTTTCTCGTCTTCAAATGCTTCACTTCAGGCTTGTTTGTCTCTGTGAGTGTTCCGGGGGTCTCGGCTTGGAGTTCTTTCATTACCACGACAATTGACGTCGAGAAATTGCTTAGCCAGCCTGCGACGTCGGCAATTCCGGACTTAGATACTCGCTGCATTATTCGTATCGTGGGAACAAGATCAGTTAGACGAGAGGGCCTGCTATCCCATCTTTGCACCCACTTCTCGTAGATCCCTTTGACTAGCTCGATGTTGATATCCGATTGAAGATGTACCCTTGGTACGCTAATGATAGCTCTATCCTCTTCGGAAGGCATGCCACCTTCGATCAAAGGCTGCATAGGTTGAGCAAGTGTTTCCCGATACCTCTTAACAACCTTATAAAGCTTCCGATGTGACCGCTTTGCACTATCTCTCAGAGCGATGATATTTGTATCTTTCCAACTAGCTAGCAGGACTACCTCCGAAACCTTCTTTTCAAACGTCTTCCTCTGCTTCAACAGGAAATCGGTAGCGATAGGCAAATATTGGGAGTAATATGTGATAAGATTTTTTAGTCCCTTCCATATGGACAACATCTCGGGGTTTTCCTCGGATAAGTTTAGAACATGTTGCTCGAACGTCTGCAAAAGACGAAGTCTGTTGGGGAACTGACCGATGGACGAAGAAGTTATGAACGCAGCAAGTATAGAAACAAGTTGGAATATATGATCATTCAGGTCTCCTCCTGTCTCAAAGAGGCGAGCCGGATTGGCAATCGCACTCTCGAACACGTAGAACCACCAAGAGTCTGCGTCAATCCCGCATTTCTCATCTTCAATGTTGAAGAGGCGCGGCCAAGTAGTTAACTCCAAACGTCTCCAGCTTATAATTAGTTGAGTCAAGGTATGGTAATGTTCTGCGGCAGAATACTGGCTGCTAGCAACACTTTGCCATTCGTTCAATGACCCGTGCAACCTCTCGACCTTAGGAAGGAGCTTTGCTATCGGCGAGTCATTGGGGAAGCTGAGTATCTCCCGGCATGCCTCCAAGGCATCTTGAAGAGTGATATTTTCAGGCCAAGCGTCGGTCAAAACCTGTAGACGAGCCTGGCACTTCTCAATCGCGTCAACTAGTCTCTGAGCCTGCTCCAGGTTCTCATCGGTATAGAAGTCATATGTTTTAGAGCTAGGCTTCCCTTCGCGCCCGTCAATCCATTTAGACGTTTCGCCAAGGGAAAGCACAACCGCCGGTAGGAAAGCCTCAAGCTTCGCTTGAGAAGCGGAAAAGCCATCAGCTTTGCTCCTTCTCCTCACGAAAGCATTTATACCACGGCGAATGAGGGAGGGTAAGTCGCATCTTGAATTATCTCTCGGAAAGTAAAGAGCGGAATGGCATTCTGCAAGGTGAACAGCGAGGGATCGGTGATCCGCGGTTGGTTTCTCTGGCTTTTCGATTTCTTGCTCGTAGTCCGGAAACATGGCCTTTAGTTCCTGTTCGTCGTGGTCCTCGTCTCCATCCTCGTATCGGTAGAGGCTTGTATCTGCAGCGGCCTTTTCCTGCTCTTCTACCGTCTTGGCCTTCCAATTATCGAAGAAACAAAGCAAAATCTTGTTGATAACCTTGTGAGACCCTTTATCCAATCCTTCGACCGCTCTACAAGTCGCAAGCCTCCATAGTAAAAGCAGTTGAGCATCATCCTGGTCACCACCGCTGGCAAAATTGGCAAAATTGGCAAAATTTATATCTCCTCCGAAGTCCGGAATAATAAGTGACCCATTATGCCCCGGCTTCTCGGTCTCAATAGCGGCAAGGCCCAACCCAAGCTTCAAAGAGTATAAAAACCCAAGCACCGGATCCACCAAATCTTTATAAGTAGTGTAATTCCTGCTAAGTCTCTCAGCGATCTGAGACAAATTCTTCTGGAATAACTGTTCTTCAGCACGGCCCTCATTCCCGTGCTTCAAGATAGATGTGAGAAGCCGCTCGTGCGGATTGCTCTGGACAATAACCTTGAGTAACGTTGAGAAATCCCCTTGTAACTGAGCCATTTTCGATTCTTCGGGTCGCTCCATCAATAAGTTCGGGGGCTCCCCGCCAAGCTCTTCAATTTGGTTCCGTAGATACTGTAGTTGAAAGTCGTTTGTTTGACCGGTAAACCCAGATTCAAAAATATTTTCCGCTTCAATCCTGGCGGTTATGTCGCCCTTTTGATGCAGATATCTCTCTCGCCGTACCTTCAGTTTCATGGCTGGATCGAAGGCGCAATTGGGAACATATAGTTTTAGACACCCCAAGGCATAGTGTGTCCAAGCAGAGCCCAGGTGCTCCAAAGTAATAGTTCCGACTCGAGACAAATCTGAACAGATAGCGCGGATTGCGGGGGCAAAGTGAGTGTCAGCTACTGTCTTGAATTTATCATTTGACGCCGGCGAAAGCGGAAGACTAGATATCCTCGATAGCCCCACTGGTTCCCCTAATAAAGCTTGATCGATAATACCAAACCAATTCGTAATCTGTTCGTACATCTCCCCATCATAAGACCCAGAATGCAGAGTAATAATCTGTGAAGATAATCAGCTTTGAATCCTGGCGGGCTAGCTCCTCAGAGTATAAATACCTTATGAATCTTAGAAACCAAGAGTTGTGTCAATTGGAGTGTCCTATCACTAGTCATATCTTGAATATTCAAAAACAACTGCTTCGAAAATGTTTTCAAATCGATATTGAGCTGGCTCGTCTGGCCGATGGCGGATTGCCTCACTTGATAGCTATTACTTAGGTCAGTACGAACTAGATATCAGATCAACGATACACATACCTACACCCCAATATTTTGGGTATGAACCGAGCCTCTACGAGACCACGTGGGCCATCAACAACAGAATCCTCAAGTCGCCATATATCCTCAAGGACTTGCTCGTAAGATGTGCCTAAAAATCACGGTCAACAAAACCCCCGTAAAAGCATCTCTAAGGGAACTCACGGAGCCCAATGCTTGGAGCCTGGTATCCAAGAAGTCCAGATATGGGTCTGCCAGCAAAATGTGCAATAGCGAGCATATTGTCGTCGAGCTGTAAGAAACGGTCAGCTAACCAGAAATCAAAAGTCATAAAACCAATCCTTACATTCGCTTCATCCGGAAATACAGCTACCCGGAGAGCTCTGAACCGAAACAAATAATCGAATGCTGGCCTGAAAACCGACTCAAGCTGCTCAGGTTTGATCAACGTTTGCGACTCCTCAAGTTGGTCAATTTCTGCCCCAAGCCCCTGGACTAATTTCCGGATATTATCCACTCCCGAGAAAGTCAAGACGTCAGTGAGTGCCGTAACAAATAATCTCTTCTGGAAAGCGACCGCTTCAAACGAGCCTATTCGTAGAGTTAGTGGCCTGATCAATAGGCTTGGGAGGCGGAAAAAACCTTTAAATCTCAACGTCACAGCATCAAATCGATCGGCAATTTCTTTCAACTTATTGTACGCAGTCCAGGCAGCCAGCGAAGCAGGCACAGATGGGCGCATCGCATTCCACACCAACTCCATAGAGAATCCAGTTGTAAGTTGGAAAGGAGCCCGAAATCCGTCTAACGCTTGTCCAATTGGCTGCATCAGAGTACGAGGAAGACTATCTCTAGAAGATTTAGCCCATTCCTCAAGCAATTCCACATAAACGTGGAGTACACTCTCATCCAGTTTATTCCCCACAACACTACTCAAGCCAACAATATCATGCCATAGCCGCAGAAGTTCCAGAATGCGTAAAAGTGAAGCCTGCAATTTCCTACCCTCACACGCTCTCTTAGGAAACGTAGAACTGGGCGCCTGGGGATCAGCCCAATTGTATAGTTCTTCCCGGACAGTTGACAAGAATTCGAATACCGGTAGGCCGAAGTCGGCTTTAAGCATTGAAGCAGGTAGTTTCTTTTTAGATGCCGATATTTCCAAAAAACTCAGGCTTTCTAACCCTTCTAGCGTTGCTGCCGTCGCTTTTTGAACGATTGCTTCTTCTACTTGCCCGATTTCGAGTATCCCTCTCAGACAGTCATGTACCCGCGTGTAGATAGTCCATTCAAGTATCCTCTGCGAATTATCTGCTTCTCGGCCGGATGCCTTAATTCCAAGAAACATTAAAGGCGTATTGCGCGGTAGATTTATAGGCTATTTAAACTATTAGTAAATATATGCTTCAAGATCGAGCCCTTCAGCACTCATATCAATTACTTCGAGTCACTTACCTGTGCCTCTTTGAATCCATCACTATCTGGCAGCAGTTTCGCAAGATGCTCTATACGATCTTCCCGAAGGGCCCAGGCCCATTTATACAAATCTAGGTAAATGTTTACTGCATCCCGTACAATTCCCATCCGCCGCGCTCCCATCCCCGTTGACGATGATGCTATATGATCTCTCCATCTGGTCAATAATGCCATATCGGTCTCCTTCTTCTCCCCAGGCGTGTGGTCGAGAGCGATGTAAACAAGGTGCTTGAACACCAACATATCAATATCGTTGTTGAGCAATTTACCGATGATCTGATAGATCCCCATTGAAGACTCTGTCGAAGGGGAATATTTAGCAAGCTCTTTCCGTTCTCTATCATCTTGTTCGGCACACTTCTCTATTGGAAGCGGATCCAGGAAAACTTCCATCCCACGATTCCTCATAGCCCGTGAGAGCTCGCCGTGGTCAGGGTCCATCGTTAGGAAGAGCCGAAACCCCGGGCTCGGGCGTACCACTTTTGGTCTGCCATCCTTGCCATTGTGTTCGTTGACTATGAGGCATCCATTTGGTTCGAGGAGCGAGTTTAACCTATCTAGTACGCTCGGACTGCATAGGTTCGCATTATCTAGGACCAGCCACCTCCCTTGCTCAATAGCATCGATTAGCATCCCATCAACCCACTCGAACCTAGCATATGTGGATTCGCGGGCATCGGCAATTGCTTCCTCGAAACAGTCAATGAATGGGTGGAACGTTCCGAACGGGAACTCCTCTTCAAGCGACCTGAGTTCCATAGCAAGACGCTGCAGTGAATCGATTCCAAGTCCAGAATTTGAGGACTTGGTACGCTCATAAAGCCCGAGCGCTCTTCGAAGAGGCTCCGGATGCCCATCCCCACAGAAACATTTAACTCCCAGATCCTTCAAGTAGCAATCGAATTGAGCAAAAACCTTGGAAATCTTCCTAGTAATGTCTACTTGCTCAAAGCCACCAACAACATCTGTAGTATCAATATCACTGTTGATTGCGATCTCATCAAGCTCGACACCAGCGACACTCGCCAAAAGCCTTAATAGACGGGTCTTCCCAACGCCAGAGGGCCCAACCAATATGCATGGGGTCTCCTGCGTAATTGCAGTCATCATTGTCTCCATAATAGGCAAGTTCTGCTTCAAAATTGCGAGATCCTGAGGGGATACAAAACACAGATCACTCCCACGGTGGAGAAGCGCGTGACCAACTTGTAAGTGCTCCTTAGATAGTTGATAATAAAGATGTCTCCTGTTAGGCACAGACCCAAAAACCTGGCCAAATAGCGCGTCCACCCTCTCTCTATCCCTCGCAGTCCGAAATCGATGTTTGATGGTACCTAGAAACTCTTCAGGCTCCCTAGCGGCTATGGACCGGGCAGGTGACGATAGTAACCCAAGCCAACGCAGGGTGTCTCGCAGGTTGAATTCCCAGGGCCCTCCGAGACTTCCGAAGCTCCTCTTTTGAGATACCTCACGATCCAGAAGAACCATGAACTCGATCACTTTCGAAACATATTTAGGGTAGACCGAGGGATTCAAGCGGCCAGCGATAAGTTGCAAATCTTCAAGACCAAGAGTGTCAACATGAACAACTGTAAACCGGTTGACAAAAGACGCGGGAAGTCCCTTCCGCCCTCCGCCTTGTTGGTGTGGATTCTGCGCCGCAAAAACTGCAAAGTCCGGATGCCGTCTGAAGGTACGATCGAGCTCCGAGATGTACGTCTCCCCACGATGATCCAAACAAGAATTCAGACCCTCTAGCACTGACTGTGATGCTAAGTTCATTTCATCTAGTAACACCCAATGTCCGGCTTGCATTGCCCGAAGGAACGGAGCATCTCGCCAGGCAAATTCCCCGCTCTGGCCACCTTCAACCGGGACATCGGAACCGAAAAGGTCCATCAGGTCAGTTTGCTCTGACAAATTGATTCGTGTCAAGAGATTTCCACTGGCCTGCGCAAGGGCCGATATCAGACTCGTTTTACCAACGCCCGGGCTACCTTCCAGTAGCACAGGCTTCTGCAACTGCATTGCTCTGACCACTCGCATAGCGTTCTTAACCGTTGTCGGTGCGGCCATATTGAATGATTCAGAAATATCTACCGCGGCATCCTTATTCTTCCGTAGGGAGAACGCTCCGAGCTGGATCGCCTCACCACCCGTGCTCGCAGTAATCGGTTGATCGTATATTTGAGATAAGTCCTCCCCACACAGTTGTGACAATTCATAGATACACTGTCGCTTCTCTTTTTCCAAATCTTCAGAGGCAATTGACAAACCCCCGGAAGGGCTCGCCCCCATCCCATCAATAAACACGAGTGCTGCGCCATGAAGCAACCCAAAGGCAGGGTTCTCGGGCGGGCCGGAGTTGATGAATTTGACCCAGGCCAGTACATCTCGAATAGAGATCGCCGGGGATGAAAGGGAGCTAGAAGGTTTAGAAATCCGCTGCGAAAACTCGACCACGGTTCTAGCATACTTTGATGCAAACGGCGCAATTTTGGCCTGTACAATCTGCAAGACATCCTCTGGATCCGACATCGACGGGACCCAAATTTCCGTAAACCGATTGCGTAATGCCGGGGAAAGCTCTTTCTTACCATAGTCGCCGCCAGGATTCATTGTGGCCATGAACTGAAACCCATCTGCTGCTATAATTTCTGATTCCCTTGCTCCCTTCTCTGCGAGTAGGATACCCCGTGCAGGTTCCAAAACACTGTTCAATCTCTCCAAGACGGAATCGTCGGCTAAGGATATCTCGTCAAGTAAAAAGAACTGGCCGGATTTCATAGCCTGGATAAGGCTTCCATCGGCCCACTCAAATAAAGCTTTCGTCCGTCTGCGATTAGTTTGGATTCGAGCCCGGACATCATCGGCGATCTTCGTAGCGACATCTTGATCCAACGAATCATAAGCCCTTAGCAATATAGTCAAGTTGTTATCAGTAATCTCAGTAGGCGAGCGTTCCCTAAGAACGGTCAACAGGTCCTCAGTAAGTTGGCTCTGGCAAGCCTGCCGATTCCGAATTGGTCGCTGAGCCCCAATAATATCACCAGTTTCAGTATTTTGATGAGCGTTAACAACAAACAATGATTTTCCGAAGGCGTCTGCCAACATCTGACACACTGTTGTCTTCCCACATCCAGTCTCGCCAACGAGAAGAACAGGCTCGTTGTTACGTAGAGCATTTGCAACAAGTGCGTAAAGTCTGCACATCGCTTTTGTCCAAACCACGCCGCTGTTGGTTCCGGAAAGTTTACCAATGTAGTACTGATACTCTGGAGTGGATTCGGGCGAATATAGAGATGAATGGTCGATTTTGACTCGCATAACTCTCTCAATGATCTCCTTCACAGTGAGTTTCTCTTTCTCATCACGAACCCGCTCCGCCAATAGCATGTACCCATCATTGGCCAAACTCTGATAGCTCTGGTCAGCACGAGCTGCTTGACGGTTAGCCCATCTGAAGAGATCTCTAAGAGTAGCGAAGCTGTTTTTCTGTTCAAACAATCTGGTTGTTTGACGAATCAATGAGAGTTCCTATCCAACGGTTAGCAGAATTCAGTAAACTACACGAATAACCACTAGAATTACCCTATAAACAGCCACAATCACCTTGCACCGGCTAGGTGGTATTTGGCATCTTCCCTCTAGAATCGTCCTCAGTTCGTCTTCGGGGATATCGTCGAAATGCAGCTCCAAAAATCTATTCCGAAATGCCCTAGATAGCACCTTCCTCCCTCCATAGAGCCCAGGCGGGTTCTGAGTTGCGAAGAGCATAAAGTCCTTATGCGGCCTCACTACCTCCTGTGTTTCCGGAATCAAAAGCTCTCTGTTGTCATCCAGCAACCTGTTTAAAGCCTCGAGTACGTCCGTAGGCGCAAGATTGAGTTCGTCAAGTACGATCCAGTGGCCCTCTCTCAAAGCCTTGACAAGTATACCTTCTTGGAATCGTAGTCGTCCATCGTCATCCGAAACATAGCTCCCGAGATATTCTTGAAGATCGGTATGTTCGTGATTATTGATCCGCACGAACTTGTGCCCTGTCTTTCTCGCAAGGTATTCAATCATACTAGTTTTCCCACTACTTGTCGGCCCTTGGATAAGTACGGGGAACCGTTTTGTCGCAGTAGCTCGAACCAGGTTAAGCATGTTCCGGCGAACGGATGGAGGTATAATATAATGTGGTTGCTCTTCGATCGGGTATGCTCCCTTATGTACCCAATAATGCTCGAACAGGACATAGTCTGCCCCTGGACATCGAGGAACCTGGGAAATCAGACTTCGTACATTCTTGTGCCTACCCAGAATATATTTCTCGATAACCGGTAACAGTATGCCCTCCGATGCCTGGTCGAGCAGCGTCAAGAAGCTCATGCAGAACCCTTCATACAAACTCCGCCTCAAACCATATACTGGAGCAATCTCGAAAACGTAACTCAGAGTCCTTGTCAAAGTCCTCATACTATAATGTGGGCGCTGGTTCGCGCCATCGACCAGCTGCTGATCCTCTGACAAGCGCTTAGCCTCCACATAAACATTTGCGATATCAGCAACCGCAATGTCGTCCCCAACCGCCAGATTCCCGAGATACTCTCTAATAATGGCGAGAAGATTACTCAGTTCTTGATCTGGACTGGCAACGTATAGTTCAGTGAACCTGCTTCTCAACCCAGGCGGTAAATCCCGCTTTCCCACATCTGTGGCCGGATTCATACATGCAAATATTCTAAAATCTGGGTGTGCCTCCACCCTCTCCACATCACCCTTCTCACTCAGAAGTATAGAGCCACCGCCGCCGTCTTTGAGCAGATCGGCGATGCTCTCCAGAGTATCTGCGGCTGCCAGATTTATCTCATCTAAAAGTACCCAGTCTCCATTTCTAGCAGCCTTCACCAAGCTTCCATCCACAAAGGAAAAGGCAAAACTTTTGGCTAGCTGTGAGCTGTGTTTCTCAAGATTCGACAAATCATTCGCAAAATTAGTCCACTTCGCCTGAAGAGCTGGTCTATCCACGTCGTCTAGCTTTCTCTTCTTGGCGGGCTTGTCTTCGGGTTCCTTCGCTTTGGGTGTAGCAAAGAACTGGTCGGCCATCTTCACAGCTTCACCCCAGAGCGTCATAACTCGATTCCATTGCTGCTTCGACCAGAACTTGTTCAAGGCATCCAGAAAGCGCTTATTCCTCTTCAAAGAAAAAGTCTTCTCGAATAAACTATCAAATCTCTCCTTGAGCGGAACAGCTAATGTTTTCATGTCGACAGGCTTAAATCCACCAAGGAGATCACCACTCTCGGTCTGTTGCGACAAGTTTATGACCGTAAGATTGAACCGCATCATATCTGCCAATTGCTGCACAACAGCTGTCTTCCCAGTGCCAGTTTCTCCTACCAATAAGACAGGTTCCGTGAGCCTAATTGCTGCGCCAAGTTGCTCCAACAGCCGTGCTGCATGATTTGTAGTCGCAAATGGCCTTCTCTGAGAATATCCCCCCCGTCGCCCCAGTCCAACTTGCTCCTTCTTTCGCTTCCTAAGTTTCACTCTCCCAACCACCAATATTCGCTCAGAGTCGCTGTACCCAGGAATATGACCTCCTTCAAGGAATAGGTCAATACGTTGTGAAGGTATATGCATATTGCTCGCAACCCTTCTGACAATTAGAGCTCGGGCCTCCTTGGTTTGTAAACTTCCGGCAAAACAATCAACTGCCTCCATGAATATCCCATCGAACACTCCGTCAGATAATGGCTCATGACTTGTGGCAACGCTAGCAGAAACGTAAAGAGCGTGAACTCTGCTGCACCATTTCACCAAGTCGCGAGGAGATATTAACCTCCCAAGACTTGTCTTACTGATGGCAAAAAATGATGGTTCTGAGTACGTTTTCTGAACTGCGTGATAGACGTCCATCAAAGTTGGTGAAATTCCAGCCAACAGGGGAAATCGTGAATCTATTATTGTATTCAATTCTTCTCCAGGGGGCATCTCCACATTTACTCTCTCCCAAAGTCGACTTCCGAGACCGCTCATAGCCACAATATCTGACTTTATTGAGGGTGCAGTTCTGATAGTAGCAATTAATTTGAAACCACGAGTTGCTGTGATCTTGTCCCCTCTTGAAGGGATTACGAGTTCACCTCGTTCCATTAATGGGAGTAATACACTCAAAACGTCTTTTGGTGCTTTGTCAATATCCTCTACAAGAACCCATCTACCCTCTCTCACGGCAGTTGTCAAAACCCCCGCTCTCCATTCAAAGCTTCCTGGGGAATCCGTAGTAGTGTAAGCTCCAATTAAGAGCTTCGCATCGGTCTGGTCCCCGAGATGTATCGAAATCATGTCATCTAAAGTATTAAGCACTTGTGCGATCTGGTGAACGAGATACGTTTTCCCAGAGCCAGATTGCCCAGTGATAAGTAACGGTCGTGGAGAACGGAGTGCTTGGGCAATTGAGCTAATGTTCTTCCGCGTAGTGTGCGTATCGACGACACTCGAGGATTGTGAAGGAGGTCCTAAAATAACTATCAGGACTGGATACCCCTCTAGGATAGCGCACCATACCTCGAAGCCTAGGGATTAAGACCCCACACAGATTGGCCGTCAATGGCGACAGGTCACTAGAATGAATGACTCGTGAATTCGCTATGCTCATCTCGCCATTCGCAAACCTTGCTGTTTCCAAATCCTTTGATAATTTCTCTAGCCTTTCGGCTTCTAGTAGCCTAAGAAAGTAGGTATCAATAAAATGCTCTGTATCAGCGGTGAGAGTGCCCCTGACATTAAAAACCCATAGTCTATCTCTCTACCCTCCCATAGCCCAAGAACCTTCTCTTTCGCAGTACCTCCAACCCCGAAACGGGAAAGCATTGCCTCTTGCGCACGATCGGCAGCCTTCAAATATGTCGACAGTATCCTAACCGAGAGATACCGTACCGGAAGATATTTGTGCCTCATGAGCCCAAACAAAACATCCGCATTGACGAGTCCCAAAAACCCCTCCCTTCTAAAACACAACAAACGATGAAGTGACAACAGCATATCAAGTGATTTTTCGCCATGGCCCACCGCCGATAGCTCCTCTAAGCGCAATTCATCCGACAAACGCTCCATCCGAGTAGGAAATCCAGGGGCGGTTTCTCCCGGACCAGAGTGCAGCAGAAACTCCTCAGCGAGGTCTGCCAGGAACGGCACCACCGGGAGCACTCTTGCAAACCCCGCCGCAAGTTGTTCCACTGTAGCAAACTCCCGCCATCTTGCGACAAGGTCAGCAAATATCGGTTCATAGCAAATAAGTATTAGCGAAGTGAAACTGGGATTAACCGCAATCCTGGAGAGGGTATCAAGGTAGAGGCCATTGTCGACTCGGGTTGAGCCGGAAATAATCGAAATTGCGTCCGGCGGAAGAGATGATATTAACGGTGATGATAGGAATCTTTGATCGGATTTTGAGCAATCCATTTTCACTCGGCGCTGCGTCTATCGTGGTCAAAACGAGGGAAAGCTCCTTTGGTGAGTGGGAATTTGCTCGCTGAGTTTGTCTAAAAGTTTCCTGGAGAAAGAGAAAAAAATGGCTTGGCGTGCATGAGCTGCCTGCGGCTCCAATCTGATACCGGTGTCGTGCTGTTTCGTAAGACCCGTTGAGTTGGATGGTGTTGTAACCTTGCCGAATCCTATCCTGTGTGTAGTTGTGACCTCTTGGCAAACTGAACAATAAATCGGTGGAAATTTGACTGGACGATGAATTGCCTAAAGGCCTGGACAAGGATAAGATAAAGACTGAAGTGCTTGAACCAATTGAGAAGAAAGGAAAAGTTGTTGATCCCCGTGTCACTCGTACGGTACTGCTGGTAGGCTAGGATACATGAGGGGCGGCTTATGGTAAAGTGTGTGCGCCAAGCTATCTACCAAACAGAGATTTTCTGTGGGTCCCAATCGGGCTACATGGCTACTCTACCGTATTAACTTGAATAAGATCAACACCTCTGAGGACGTCTGACTTTCCTCTCTCAGTAACGCGTGGTTTTATTTTGCTGGTATTTTCTCCCGTCCCGGCCAAAATAGGAAACTCAGACTTCCTGAGACGTGTTGCTCTTGTAATAATTCAGCGAATTCAGCCGTCCCGTCTCGTCCTTCGACTACAGACGCGCAAAATTGGTCAATGAGTCAAATACTAGTACTTAAATAAGTTAAGGTTAAAAATGAAAACAAAAATGGAAAAAGATATAAAAAAAGAAGCAAGGAAGAGGTTGTGGGGTCGAAGTCGGACTGCCGTCGACGCCCGTCCGACTGGACGACTGAGAGGGCTGCGAGTCTTATTCAAGTTAATACGGTAACTATGATACCGCAAAAACTCAGTACTCGTAGATCCACTATCGCCCATCGGCCTCGGATCACACCGACTAGAGACAAAACACTCTGAGAAGGAATACTATAGGTTGGGAGACTGAGCTTTCTGGACCTCATTAAACTGTATTCGTGATTTGGCTAACCCACTCTGCTAAACCAATTGTGGTTTAGATAGCGACTCATGTCAAGATCCCCGATAGTGGATCATACTGAGTTTTTGCGGTGCCCTACCAAACGTCTCAGGGCACACCGGACCATATCAGTCTGGGGCGGCTTTTTGCAACCGCATAAAAGATCCCACGCGCGAACTACTACCGTAAGAACTCGAATAAACGAGCCTTGTGCTAGGTAGTCAATTTAGAGTTTTGAATACGAGGGTTCGGGAAATTACTGTCTCAGTGAAGACTCATATATAAGACATAGGATAATCTCAACGCTATTTGAACCTCAAGTCAACAATACCGCGACTGTGACTCTAAAGTAATTTTGAATAAATAAACCCATTAAATAAGAAGAAAAAAGGTCCATTGTTTTCCACCGTGATACTTCACAACAAGAAAGCAAGCCAAGGCAGAAATCAACAATTCACCTATGCCAGCCAGAAGCTCGAATCTCCCCTGTGGGCGTATACGGATCGAACCAAATCTTCCAGCCCTGCCTGCCGAACGATTCTATGCAGGGATCAAAAAAAAACCTGGCCCGAAGCGAAAACCATTGTCCGACACTCTTCAGAAGCCGCAAAAGCCCACCAGCAACCCTCATCGTTCCTATACTGTCAATTATAAACTTCGTGTTCTTTCATATTGGAATACTAGATCAATACCTTATAGCCCCACTCAACTTCGTGAGCCAACCCGGGCTGAGGTAGCAGTCCGATTTCGCATTCCGGTAGCAAATCTTTCACGCTGGAGGAAGGAGGAGCAGGCTGGCCACTTCAATGAAGCGAAAAGCAGCCAGTGTCGTGCCACTGGGGGAGGGAGGCAGCGGCGGTGGAAGGCGACTCGGATGGAGATAGAACTCTTTAATGAGTTTCGGGAAAGGCGAGCGATGGGAAGACCTGTGAGAAGAGGTTGGTTTCGACGAATTAGTAAAGACCTAATTCGAAAGCACTATGTAGAGAAAGAAGTCAACCAGATTGCTTTCTCTAATGGTTGGTTTCGCAGCTTTCTCTCCTGGCATCAGATTACCCTTCGTGCAGTTACCAACAAAGCGAGTAAGTTACCTATTGACTTTAGTGATACAATTCTCAATTGGATGAGATTCAATAGGAGAAATTCTCAACCTAGAGGAGAGGAAGAAAGGGAACTTACCAGAAGTAACACCGGTACAAGGGTTGGTAGGTATAGACTTCAAAATGTCTGTAATATGGATCAGACACCGGTACCATATGAGTTCATAGGAGGACACATCAGCAAAAATATTACTCTGCGTTCTGTGCGTTCTGTGCGTCTGACGCACCTGACGCTGGAACGCTAATCGCGAATCAGGACGCAACCACCTACCCACACAACTCATCTGACGCAACCTGACGC